>Ga0207873_1000208_pt1 | contig 63909 bp, 54 predicted proteins | sample BGWIniCompost_FD_187373 | JGI IMG/M metagenome (GOLD analysis project Ga0207873, IMG submission 187373) | Cellulose adapted compost microbial communities from Newby Island Compost Facility, Milpitas, CA, USA - BGW Initial Compost (SPAdes)... ...
GGCCTGCACTACAACTTCTTCCGCTACTACGACCCCAGCACCGCCCACTACCTATCAGCAGACCTCCTCGGCGTTTCCCCCAACCCCAACAACGCCCACACCTACGTCTCCAACCCCCTCACCTGGACCGACCCCCTCGGCCTCGCACCGTACCCCAACACAAGGACCAACCGCATTGCGGAGCACCTTACTGGGCGAGACCTCTCAGCAGCCCGGCGAGAATTGGCTGGAGAGGTAGTAGCTCGTAAACCCGATGGTACACCGTGGAACCATATACATGAGGTGCAGGACGCACAACGTGGGTTGATAAAGAGAATAGGACAGATTCAACGCGAACTTACTAATCCTAGTCTTTCCCTAGCAGACAGAGCCGCCCTTGAAGCCGAATTAAGTCAGGCGAGTCGACTACTCGACTATTCAGAAAGGTATGTTCCTCCGATGACAGATAGGTCATATAACGACAGACTCCTTCTGGAGAAGGCGAAAGACGGTAAGCTCACCTCGCATGAACTCGATCAGGTCTTAACTCGCCTTCAAAGTCAGAACCCACAGGGAGATCCCTATACCCTTCTGCACATTATCGGACGAGCTGGGGACCTGAGACACGAATCTCTGATTTCTCAATACCTCGACTCCCCAGACGATCCAATGCTAGCACGCCTTGCCTTGCAGATACTCTGCACCTTCTGGAATCTCACAGAGCGGTATATGCCGCAGGTTCACAAGTTTCTGATAGGGGTCCCTTGGGATAGGGATGACGATGTCAGACAGATCGCAATCTCTATTTCTGGGGAATATCTTAGAACTCGAGACGACCCAGCTCTGCTCGAAAACCTGATCAATATTGCCGAGAACCCACAAGAGTCCTCTTTGATACGCGAAGATGCAATACGCGCACTTGCTCGAGCACTAGGAAACGATTGGCAGGACCTTCCCGCAGCCACTAAGCGCACTTCTATTGAAGATAAGTGGTCACAGAATATCTTAAGACAAGCATACGAAAAGTTCTTTTCCTCGAAGGACGACCAAGAAGTATGAGAGAATTAAAAATACACCCGATGCAGTCATACTACAACATGATCACTAACCCGCGAGAGAGCACAAAGGGAGCGAAAATTCAATCTTGATGATACATGGGCCAATACTATAAGACACCTCTCTCCTACAAGAAAATTCTTATGATGGATTATCGCTTCCTAGTATCAGCCGTGCGGCCTATCCGCGCTCTTCTTGCCCGACGACGCTTAGGTGCCGCAGCGGCACACGTACTACTACTGAGTTAGATTCTATTTCTGATCGACTCGTCTCATGGAGGAAGGTAGCGGTTTGCCTTCCTAATTCGGGGTATACCGCAGACGATGTTGCTCTTCCTTTCTCAATCAAAACAGTCTTGGTTATGCCTGTGCATCGTCTACCTAGCTCCTCGAAGGTAAAGTGAGCTACGACAGACTTCGACGTTTCCAGGGTTCTTCGCGGCGGCACCTCTCTCCACTACCACTTTCCCAACGCCCGCTGCCATACACAGCAAGGCCCTGTGGCAATCCTTAACTAGCAAGGCGTGTGGCTCGGTGAAGCGTAAGAAGGCACGGTACAGACCACGCTCAGTGCTCCGCGGTTGGAGTTCGCCTCACCGGAGCTGGAGGAGCTATTCGACGGTGTGTGGTGAGCCACCAGAAGAGGACCTAGCGGACACCGGAGAGGCTCCGACACGCTTGCCCCGCCCGACCCGCTGAGTGGCTCTGTCATCAGAGCAGCGCCTTCCCAAGGCGGGGCGGGTACTCCGTGCTCTCATCAGAGCTCACACGGCCGCGTCAGCGGCCTTCTGAACCCGCATACAGGACAGCAGACGAAGACAGCCTGTGGGGCGGATACCGGCCTCAACAGCGGCTCTTTCCACGCCGCAGCTCAGGCCGGTCTATCGCCTACGAGAGTGAAGACCGCGAGCAGGCTCAGCGGGCCGTCACGGTCTTCACAGGGGTGCCGTTGGGGGTCGCCAGGTGAACCGGGATCCCGGGGGTCAGGTCTCGGACCACCGCCAGGCTGGCCTCGTCCACGGTTGAGCCTTCGGTCACCACTGCGGCCGCCTCCAGCTTCCGGGCGCCGGCGGCGACGGCCTGGGCGACCGCCAGCTGCAGCGCCGTCAGCGACAGCGAAGGCAGTGACACGTTGGCCGCGGCGTAGGTACGCCCGTCGCCGTCGCGTACCGCCGCGCCTTCAAGTGCCTCGATCCGTGCCCGCGCGGCCCGGGCCAGGGTGATCAGCTTGCTGTCCTCGGGGTCCAGGTCAGGCATCCGCGCCTTGCCTCTCTTCCTCCTCGTGGGGCGTCTCCGCCTCCGCCGCCCGCCGTACCACGATGGTCTCGATCCGGTTGCGTCGTCCGGTCGGCCCCTCAGCGGTCAATTCCAGGCCATACACGGTAGCCCGTGCCCCGGCGATCGGGACCCGTCCCAGGGCCTGAGCCAGCAGTCCCGCAACGGTCTCCACTTCCCCGTTGGGGATCTCTATGTCGTACAGCTCGGCCAGGTCCTCCACCGACAGCCGGGCGCTGACGCGGTAGACGTCGTCGCCCAGCGACTCCACCGGGGGCCGCTCCACGTCGTACTCGTCGGTGATCTCTCCGACAATCTCTTCGAGGATGTCCTCGATGGTGATCAGGCCCGCCGTTCCGCCGTATTCGTCGACCACGATGGCGATATGGATCCGCTGGGCCTGCATCTCCCGCAGCAGATCGTCGACGGGTTTGGATTCGGGCACGAACGTCGCCTCACGCATCACCTCGGCGACGAGCACCGACCTGCCCACGTCCTGACGTCCCTGGGTACGCCGGACGAGGTCCTTCAGGTACACCACGCCGAGGATGTCGTCGACGTTCTCACCGATCACCGGGATTCGGGAGAAGCCGGATCGCAGCGCCAGCGCCAACGCCTGTGAGACGGTCTTGGAGGCCTCGATCCACACCATCTCGGTTCGGGGCACCATGACTTCTCGGGCGATGGTGTCCCCGAGCGCGAAGACGGAGTGGATCATTTCCCGTTCGCCGTGCTCCACGACGCCGCGCTGTTCGGCGAGGTCCACCAGCTCCCGCAGTTCGACCTCGGTGGCGAACGGTCCTTCCCGGAATCCGCGTCCGGGTGTCATGGCGTTGCCGATCAGGATCAGCAGGGAGGCTAGGGGTCCCAGCGCCCGCCCCAGCCACCGCACGATGCCGGCGGTGGGGAGGGCTACCGCGTACGGGTGCTGACGGCCGATGGTGCGTGGCCCAACGCCGACGATGACGTAGCTGACGACGGTCATCGCCCCCGCCGTCACCAGGGCCGCTGTCCATCCTGCGCCCCAGGTGTCCACCGCCACCAGGGCGACCAGGGTGGTCGCCACCAGTTCACACAGCAGGCGCAGCAGCAGAAGCAGGTTGATGTAGCGGGGTAGGTCGGAGGCGATAGCGCTCAGTGCCCGTGCCCCGCGTACCCCTTCCCTGACCATGCCGGCGGCGCGCGCGGGTGAGATCACGGCGAGAGCCGCGTCAACCCCGGCGAAAAACCCGGCCAGGATGACCAGGCCAGCCGCGATCATGATCAGCGTCAGATCGGGCATCAGTTATCCCGGGATCGCCGGCTCTCCCGCCATGCGTTGAGGAGCCGGTTCTGCAGCGCGAACATCTCCCGCTCCTCTTCGGGTTCGGCGTGGTCGTAGCCGAGGAGATGCAGCACGCCGTGCACCGTCAGCAGATGCAACTCGTCATCGACCGAGTGGCCGGCCTGCGCCGCCTGGGCGGCGGCGACGGCGGGGCACAGCACGATGTCGCCGAGGAGTGACGGCTCAGCCGTGTCTGTCCCCCCGCCGCCGGGTCCGCGGTCCGCGCCGAGCTCGTCCATCGGGAAGGCGAGCACGTCGGTGGGGCCCTCGCTGCCCATCCACCGATGGTTCAGCTCGGCCATGTACTCGGTGTCGACGAACAGCACCGACAGCTCGGCGAGCGGGTTGACCCCCATCTCGTCGAGCGTGAATCGTGCGACGTCCAACACCGATTCGGTATCGACTGGGCTACCGGATTCGTTGGCGATCTCAATGGACACGTTGGCCTGTTCTTCCGCTCACTGGTGGTCGCGTGGCTGGTCAGGACGCCGGCGGACCACCGTCGAACGTTCAGCGTCGCCGACCCGAACGTCGACCGGGGACCGCACGAGGCCCGCGCGTGGAATCCGACTCCGCCTCGTTTGCCTGAGCGGCATCCCAACGCGCGTAGGCGTCCACGATATCGGTCACCAACCGGTGCCGGACCACATCCGCACTGGTCAATAACGCGAAGTGCACATCCTCGACACCCGCCAGGATCTCCTGGACCACTCGGAGCCCGCTCTGGGTACCGCCGGGTAGGTCCACCTGGGTGATGTCACCGGTCACCACGATCTTGGAGCCGAACCCAAGCCGGGTGAGGAACATCCTCATCTGCTCCAATGTGGTGTTTTGGGCCTCATCGAGGATGATGAACGCGTCATTGAGCGTACGGCCACGCATGTACGCCAATGGAGCGACCTCGATCGTCCCGTTCTGTATCAGACGTGGGATCGAATCGGGGTCGATCATGTCGTGCAGCGCGTCATACAGCGGCCGCAGGTACGGATCGATCTTGTCGTACAGCGTGCCGGGCAGGAATCCCAGCCGCTCCCCTGCCTCGACGGCGGGGCGGGTGAGGATGATCCTGGTGACCTGCTTGGCTTGTAACGCCTGCACCGCCTTGGCCATCGCCAGGTACGTCTTGCCGGTGCCGGCAGGGCCGATACCGAACACGATCGTGTACTTGTCGATCGAGTCGACGTACCGCTTCTGACCCAGGGTCTTCGGCCGGATGGTGCGTCCTCGCCTGGACAGAATGTTCAGGGTCAGCACCTCGGCGGGACGCTCCTCAACCCCCGCTTCCAGCATCCCGACGGTGCGCCGCACCGCCTCCGGGGTCAGCGTCTCGCCCCTGTCGATCAGTTCGATCAGCTCCGCGAACAGACGCTCACCGAGGGCGTTGTCACCGGGATCCCCGGTTAACGTGATCTCGTTGCCCCGTACGTGCACATCGCTGCGGATCGACTGCTCGACGAGTTTCAGGATCTGATCGTTGGAGCCCAACAGGCTCACCATGGTGTCCGGGTTCGGGACCGTGATCTTTGTCTGCGCCCGAGCCCGGGTGTCCGGGGTGTCGCTCATAGGTCGGCCGGTATGGCCTTGCTCCACCTGCTTTCCCTCTCATGTCGTGCTGGTGGGCACGACAGGTACGGAAACCGGCGGACATCATCCGAAACCCGGCGCGACGCGGTGAAAGCGCCGCGCGCGGACTCCGGACGAGGTCCGTTCACCATGGTATCCGCCTATGCCGCAGTCAGCGCATGGAAAAATCTCGGCGTCGTGTCATTTCCCCGGGAGAACTGGGTGTCTATTGACGAAACATCGGGGTAGTTCACGGCGCTTCCGGCATCCCACCCACCATTGACCTCCGGATATGCCCGCTCGGCCCGTATTTCGAAGATCATGGGTACGCGCGGGCGCTCGGCGAGGGTGCTCACGGCTCGCTGGCCGGGATCCCGTCGAAGGCTTGCTGCTCCCGGGTGAACCGGTAGGTGGCCCAGTGCATGCGTACCACCCGTCCTTGGGCGTCGCGGCTCAGACGCAGCAGCTCTCCTTGTTCCCGGCCGGATACGGTCCGCAGCAGGTCGGTGCCTTCCTCGGGGGTGAAGACCGCGGGAGGCGTACCGGGTGGGGCGTCCGGAGCACTGGCCTCCAGCCGGCCCTTACGCCAACGGAAAACATAGGGGAACCCTTCGCTCCACCAGTACCCCAGAACGCTGCGGTACTCCTCGGGGGCGGCTTCTCCCGGTACCCACGGCTCGATGTCGGGGGGATCCTCCTTCAGGGCGGTATCGACGAGTCTCTTGCCTAGGCCGAGGGCGTTGCCGGCGGTCCCTGATGACAGCAGGACGGCTACGCCGGTGGCCGGTGGCGTGGAGCCGCCGGTCCGCCCGAAGACCTCAGCGAGGAATCCCGGCATCGCCCCGCCGTGCCCCACGTCGACCACCCGCCCCTCCCGAGGGGTGATGATCAGGCCGAGCCCGAACCCGGCGTTCCACTCTTGGGGATCCCGGACCGCCTGAGGCAGTCGCATCTCGGCGACGGTGTCGGGGGAGAGCACGTTGGGGTTCACCGTCGCGGGGTCGACCAGGAAGGCCGCCCACCGGGCCATGTCGGTGGCGGTCGCCCACAGCTGGGCGGCGGGGGCGATTCCCCCGAGGTCGATCCGCGGTTCTGGGCGGGCGTGGTCGGAGAAGGCGTCCACCAGGTAGCCGGTCGCCGCGTTCGGCCCAGGCTGGAGGGTGACGGTGTTCAACTGCAGGGGACGCAGGATGTACTCGTGCAGCACCTCCTCCCAGGTGCCGCCCCGGAGTTTGGCCACCAGATGCCCCAGGAGCGCGAATCCGAGATTCGAGTAGTGGACGCGCTGCCCCGGTGGGAGGACCCGTTCGGCCCGGGCCAGTTCCGCGATGGTCTGTTCCAGGCTCGGGGTCGCCAGGGTGTCCCAGATGTCCCCGTACGGCTCCCGTTGCAGGCCGCTGGTGTGGCTCAGCAGCCGTCGGATCGTCAGATCGGTGTGCGCCGGGAGGTCAAGATGCGCCCCGATCGGGTCATCCAGGTCAAGCAGGCCAGCGTCGCGACACTGCATGACCAGGACCGCGGTGAAGGTTTTAGTCACCGAGCCGATCCGAAACTGGGTGTCGGCGTCGAGCGTCACCCCGCCTCCGGCGGTGCCCACCTGGAATGTCCATAACGGACGGTCACCGCGATGCAGCGCCACAGCGATCGCCGGGACGCGGTGTTCGGCTTGAGTGGCCCGGACCAAACGCTCCAGCCGCCGGGTCACCAGGGGAACCTCCGTACTGGCCATCTAGCGCACCTTACACATTTTCCAGCCCGTTCAGTCCGGTTTCAGCACCCAGCCTTCGCCCGGTGGGCGGGTCGGCGCCGTGAGCAGTGGCCCAGCACCAGCCTGGGTGACCTGCACCGGTCGGGCGCACTCACACGCCGGGCAGACGCCCACCGGGACCACTACGGCTGACAACCGTGCAACCGTGCTCAGGTTGCGGTTCTTCTTGAGGTCCTCTGCCCCCGGGATCGATCACCCTGGAGGCCAGGTCATGGAGCGTCCTCCGATCACGTGGCAGTGCACGTGAAGCACGGTCTGGTTCGCGTCGGGTCCGGTGTTGAACACCAGACGGTACCCGGATTCGGCGATCCCGTCGGCCTCCGCGACCTGGTGAGCCACCGTGAGTATCTCCCCCACCAACGCCGGATCGGCCTTCGCCAGATCAGCGGCGGTGGGGTAGTGCTCCTTGGGGATCACCAGGACGTGGCTGGGTGCCACCGGGGAGATGTCCCGGAATGCCAGAACGCGCTCATTGGAGATCACCACTGTCGCGGGGATCTCACCGGCCACGATCCGGCAGAACAGGCACTCATCAGTCATGGTGCATCATGCTGCCATCTGTGTGTCCGTCATGCCGTCGCACCTCACCGGTGCACCGGTGCCGACTACTGTCACCAACGCCCGAGACGAGCCGAGAGCACGGCCAACGCCGCCGCCCCCGCGGTGGAGGTTCGTAGCACGGTCGGCCCTAGGCGTACCGGTCTGCCCCCTGCCTCCTCCAGGAGCGCCAGCTCCTCGGGAGCGATACCGCCTTCTGGGCCGACCACCACCACGATCTCCCCTGCGATGGGCACAGCGACCTGGCTTAAGCGTTCGGTCGCCTCCTCATGAAGCAGGTACGCGGCTGCGGCGGTAGCCAGCCGCCGGCCGATCTGTGCCGTGGTCTCCATCGGGGTGATCGTCGGCAACCACGATCGACGCGACTGTTTGGTGGCTTCCCGCGCCGTCGACCGCCACCGCTCCAGGGCGCGCTCTCCCCGTTCCCCTCGCCACTGGGTGATCGATCTGGCCGCTGACCAGGGGACCACCTGGTCCACCCCGACCTCGGTCATCATCTGGACCGCCAGTTCTCCGCGGTCCCCTTTCGCCAGGGCTTGCACCACCGTCAGGCTGGGCTGGGGCGCTGGCTCTTGACGCCGGGACTCAATCCGCAGGTCCAGTTCGCCTTTGCCGACCCGGACCACCACACATTCGGCGAGACCGCCGGAGCCGTCGGACACCAGCAGATGCTCGCCCTCCCGGAGCCGCTGCACCACCGCAGCGTGGTGCCCCTCGGGGCCGTCGAGCCGAAAGTGTTCCTCGTCGGGCAGTTGAGCGACGAGGAACAAGGGCAGCCCCACTAGGCGTGCCCGTTAAACGCGTCCCGCATCCGCGCGAAGAAACCGCCCGGATGCCGGGGTGGTTCCACCACGTCTTCCCCACGGAGGCGGGCGAATTCCCGCAGCAGCCGCTCCTGCTCGGCGTCCAGCTTGGTGGGGGTACGGATATCCAGGTGCACGTACAGGTCGCCCCGCCCGGTGCCACGGAGCTTGGGCACTCCCTTGCCTCGTAGCCGCAGCGTGCTGCCAGGCTGGGTTCCTGGGCGTACCTCCACGCTCTCCTCGCCGTCGAGGGTCTTGATATTCATCTGGGTACCCAACGCGGCGGCCACCATCGGTAGGACGACACGGCAGTGCAGGTCGTCGCCTTTACGGCTGAACACATCGTGCTGCCGCTCGTGGATCTCCACGAACAGGTCGCCGGGTGGGCCACCACCAGGGCCGACCTCTCCTTGCCCCGCCAACCGGATCCGCATGCCGTCCTCGACACCGGCCGGGATCTTCACCGTGATGGTGCGGCGGGAACGGACCCGCCCGTCGCCACCGCACTTGGGGCAGGGGTGCGGGATGACCGTGCCGTGCCCCTGGCAGGCGGCGCAGGGCCGCGTGGTGACGACCTGCCCGAGGAAGGTGCGCTGGACACTCTGCACCTCGCCTCGACCACCGCAGGTCTCACAGGTCACCGGATGGGTCCCTGAGGCCGTACCGGCCCCGTCACAAGACGGGCAGACGACGGCGGTGTCGACCGTGATGGGCGCCTCGACCCCGAAGGCTGTCTCCTCCAGATCCAGTTCCAGCCGCAGAATCGCGTCGGCCCCCGGGCGAGTACGGGGACGCGGGCCTCGGGCGGTGGTGGTCCCGAAGAAGGCGTCCATGATGTCCTGGAAGCCCACAAACGGTCCCCCGGTTGTCGGCCCGGTACCGCCTCCGGGAGCGAGCGGGTCACCGCCAAGATCCACGATCTGCCGCTTCTTGGGGTCGGAGAGCACCTCGTACGCGGCGTTGATCTCCTTGAACGTGTCCTGCACGTCAGGATCGGGGTTGACGTCCGGATGGTACTTGCGTGCCAACCGGCGGTACGCCCGTTTGATTTCCTCGGGAGACGCGTCGCGTGAAACGCCGAGGATCGCGTAATAGTCCTTGGCCACGGTGTGCTCGGTGTCCTCGCTGGATTGGGTCTGACTTGACATATTCAACAGGTCGGGGAGCTTAACTGTGCGTCACAGCCCATTGAACTTTAGCCGTGGGCCAGCAGGTCACCGACATGCCGCGCCACCGCGCGTACCGCGGCGATCGTACCGGGATAGTCCATCCGGGTAGGTCCGAGAACCCCCAATCCGCCGACAGCGGTACTTCCCGGTCCGTAACCGGTACTCACCACCGAAGTCGACCGGAGGGGCTCGATCTCGTTCTCATCGCCGATCCGGATCCGCAGCGTGGTCGGGGACTCCACCCCGCCGATCAGCTTAAGCAGGACCACCTCTTCTTCCAGCGCCTCCAGGATGCGCCGGAAGGAGTCGGTGAAGTCCAGACTGTTGCGAGTCAGGTTCGCGGTACCGGCCAGCGCCACCCGACCTTCGGGGCGCTCGACCAGCATCTCCAGCAGTACGTCGGACAGCGTCGACATTGCGGGACGCAGTTCCTCCCGCAGCTCCTCCATCAGAGTCGGCAGGAGGGCCGAGGTTTCGACCAGCAGGTGCCCAACCAGCTTCTCGTTGAGCGCGTTACGCAGGGTGGAAACGTCCTCCTCCGTCAACTCCTCGGCCATCTCCACCACGCGCTGCTCCACCCGCCCGGTGTCCATGATCACCACCAGCAGTATGCGGCGGGTGGCTACTGGCACCAGTTCCAGATGCCGAACCGAGCTGCGGGTCAGGCTGGGATACTGCACCACCGCAACCTGCCGGGTGATCTGCGCCAGGAGCCGCACCGTGCGGTGGATGACGTCGTCGAGGTCCACCGCACCGTCCAGGAAGCGTTGGATGGCGCGTCGCTCAACCCCGGACAGCGGCTTGACCCGGCTCAGCCGGTCGACGAAGAGGCGGTACCCCTTGTCCGTGGGGACGCGTCCGGCGCTGGTGTGTGGCTGCCGGATGTACCCCTCTTCCTCTAGGACAGCCATGTCGTTACGGACCGTAGCCGGCGACACCCCCAAGCGATGCCGCTCCACGAGCGCCTTGCTCCCGACCGGCTCATGAGTGGCCACGTAGTCCTCGACTATGGCCCGCAGCACCGCCAGTTTGCGATCGTCGAGGGGCATCCACCTCACCTCCTCGCCACCGGTCGTCTATGTAGACGCTCGACTATCTGGCACTCAAGTGATCTGAGTGCCAGTCTACGGCGTTCTGACCGTAGCTCCGAGAGCTGAATCCACGCTCAGCCCTCTGCCCCGGTAACGAAACTATCGAGGTCCCTGCCCCACTCCTGGACTATCTTCCCTAGTAGGTGTTAATCAGATACAAAACGCTTATGATACAAAACCCAACAAAACGTGAAATTAGGTACGCGCTTTAGGGAAGCAGGGAGCGAACCACCGCGTCGGCCAATAGCCTCCCGCGGAGGGTGAGCACGGCCCGCCCGGCGCGCCACGCGGTCGCCTCGAGCAGTCCGTCGGCGACGGCGCGTTCTCCCGCGGCTTGCCCTGCTGGATCCAGGACCGTCACGGGCAGCCCGTCGGCCAGCCGCAGCCGCAGCATCACCTCTTCGGTGCGCCGCTCCGTGTCGGTGAGGATCTCGCGGCCCTGCCCAGGCGACCTCCCAGCCGCCAGCCGCCGTCCGTACTCAGCCGGATGTTTGACGTTCCACCACCGCACCCCACCGATATGGCTGTGGGCACCCGGTCCCACTCCCCACCAGTCGCCTCCGGTCCAGTACAGGAGGTTGTGGCGGCACCTGGCCTCCTGCGACGCGGCCCAGTTAGATACCTCGTACCAGCTCAGCCCGGCCTCGGTGAGGACACGCTCAGCGAGCAGATACCGATCCGCCGCCACGTCATCGTCGGGCTCCGGCAACTCACCGCGACGAATCCGGGCGGCCAGCCGGGTTCCCTCCTCCACGATCAACGCGTACGCCGAGACATGGTCGACCCCCGCCCCGGTGACGACCTCCAAAGTGTGCAGCCAGTCCTCATCTGTCTCCCCTGGCGTGCCGTAGATCACATCCAGGTTGACGTGCGCGAAGCCGGCTTCTCGGGCCCACAGCGCGGCCTGTGGGGCGCGCCCCGGCGTGTGGTGCCGATCCAGGACAGCCAGCACGTGCGCGGCGGCGGACTGCATGCCCAGGGAGATCCTGGTGAATCCGGCGTTGCGCAACCGGCGTAACGAGTCAGCGTCGACCGATTCCGGATTGGCCTCCGTGGTGATCTCCGCGTCAGGCTCCAGTCCGAAGGCCGCGTCGATCCCGTCGATGATCCGCGCCAGGTCATCGGTGGCCAGCAGGGTGGGAGTGCCACCCCCGACGAACACCGTCGCCACTCGGGGCACCGCTCCGTCGAGCACCCGCCGAGCCAAGGCGAGTTCGGCCAACACTAAATCGGTGTAGGAGTCGCGGCTGACTCCTCCACCGAGTTCGGTGGCCGTGTAGGTGTTGAAGTCGCAGTAGCCGCACCGCGTCAGGCAAAACGGCACATGGACGTACACCCCGAAACCGCGGGCGCCCACGCTGGCCCGCGCCGCGGCTGGCAGCGCACCGTCTGGGGGAACCGGCTCACCCACCGGAAGAGCACCAGGCACATCGCCAAGTGAACCTCACCCGCCCACGGGGTTGGCCTGCATCCCGCCGTCGGCGCGCCCTCGTTCCCTATTCCCCGTTCGACATTCCCCGTTCGACCCCGAGGCGTCTTTGACACTCCCAGGCGGTCAGGTCCACCTCATAGGCTTGCAGACCCGCGAAGCTTTAGTGTTCCTGATCACAGATCACGATTCACAATGGCGTACCTGACCTGAAGGAGTACGCGGTGACGGATCGGTCCCGGTTGGTACGGTATGAGACCCGACGGGGTGTGGCGACACTGACGTTCGACAGTCCGCACAACCGCAACGCCCTGTCGACTCCCCTCATGGACGAGGCGCTAGCCGGGCTGGAACGCGCGCTCAGCGATCCGACGGTGCGGGCCGTGGTGTTGACCCATACCGGGTCGGTGTTCTGCTCGGGGATCGATCTGGCGGAGACTGAGGCGGCCCGAGCGGCCGGTCAGGTACCCGCGGTCCGGCTCGGTGATCTGCTGGTGGCTCTGTGGGAGTCCCCCAAACCGGTGGTGGCGCGGATCGCCGGAGCCGCGCGGGGTGGTGGCCTGGGCGTGATCGCGGCCTGTGATATCGCGGTCTGCACCGAGCAGGCGACCTTCGCCTTCAGCGAGGTGCGGCTCGGGGTTATCCCGGCCGTGATCTCGGCCACTGTGCTGCGGCGCCTGGCGCCTCGGGCCGCCGCCGAGCTGTACCTGACCGGCGACGTCTTCGACGGCGCAACCGCGGCGCGGATTGGGCTGGTGACCTGCGCTGTGCCGGACAGCGAGTTAGAGACCACCCTCACCCGTCTCACCGATTCCCTGCTTCGGGGAGCCCCGGAGGCCCTCGCGGGCGCTAAACAGTTGCTGCAGCGTCCTCTCAGCGCCTCCGTGCAGGATGATGTGGCCGCTCTCACCGCGTTGTCGGCCCGTTACTTCTTGTCAGAGGAGGGGCGAGAGGGCATCGCCGCTTTCCGCGAAAAGCGCCTCCCACGGTGGGTGCCCACCGATCCGTAAGGCACCCCATTTCACAGGTTCGTGGCACGGATGGCCACGAACCACCTACGAACGCGATGGAACGTACGGCCTACTCTCGACAGACACGCCATATCCCGCATCGGAGAATTTTGATCTGGAGGTGCGAGTGCGGAGTCGGATCATCGCCATCACCGTCGTCGCCATGAGCCTTGTGGTTGTCGCGGGCTATCTCGTGGCGCGGGTGTTGGATATCCCATTCCGCGCTTTGATCACCTCCTGTGAGGTGGCAGGCGAGAGCACCGTCAGACTGGATCCCGAGCAGCTGGCCAACGCTGCCACCATCACGGCGGTGGGGGTACGGCGTGGGCTTCCCGCACGCGCGGTGGTGGTGGCCCTGGCCACCGCGATGCAGGAGTCTGAACTGCGTAACCTGGCGGGTGGGGACCGGGACTCCATTGGACTGTTCCAGCAGCGCCCCAGCCAGGGGTGGGGCGAGCCGGAACAGATTCGGGACCCTCGGTACGCCGCCGGCATGTTCTACGACCATCTTGTCCAGGTCGAGGGCTGGGAGCAGATGCGGGTGACCGACGCTGCCCAGGCCGTACAGCGCAGCGCCTTCCCCGAGGCGTACCAGCAGTGGGCCGACGATGCGGAGATCCTGGCGACCGCCCTGATTGGTCAGCGCCCCGGTGCGGTGTCCTGCACCCTGACCGATCCCCACACCAACAGCGGTGACGCCACCAATGGCCTGATGGAGGCCCTCCGCCTGGACTGGGGTGAGATCACCGTGGAACCCACCTCGGACGCCGCCGGGGTCGTGATTCCAGCCGATGACAACCAGTCTGGTTGGCGATACGCGCACTGGCTGGTCTCCCACGCCGAGGAACAGGGGGTTGTCGCGGTCCGGTTTGACGGCCAAGAATGGCGCGCCGATGAAGGAAATTGGCAACCGGTTGACGACGCCACTACTGACTCGGTTCTGGCAGAAGTCTTCACTTCCGATTGATGCCAACCGCTCAGGAGTTGTATTGCTTCGCCCACGGTCTGCATAAGGCGGGCCTGGCGACACAACGGCGACGCGCCATGTGATGCTTCGCCCACTCAACCGGCATCGCCTTAACGGGTGGCCTCGCTTAATCCCATTAAGTGTTACCCACTCTTTCCCACATACTGGCCGCCGCTGTTCTGTCACGCATCCACCGCTCACCACCAGGCCAAACATTCAATGTAATCAATCAAGAACGGTTACCGGAAAATAGGAGTTTTCCACCCGCACGGCATAACGGGACCACCGGATCGTCCAGACCGGTGGCCACCGTACAAATTCGTGCCGGTATTCGCGCTGATATCAGAATCTGGTATTGGAATGTTCAGACTGTGGTGCGGCCTGTACTACGACGTCGCCCGCGGCCGTAGAATGCGTCGACCAGCGCAACCCCCACAGCAGCAAACCCTACCTGGAGTATCAGCTCAATCCAGTCGATGCCTCTTGTTTCAGCCACATTGAAGGCCTGCGCGACAAGAGTCCCGATAAACGCGGCCACAATACCGATGATAATTGTAAGCCAAATCGGGATATTTTGCCGTCCCGGCACCACCAGTCTGCCTAGTACGCCAATGATGAGACCGACGATCAGAGCGGTGATGATACCCGTAATGCTCACGGCTCGCTCCCTTTCCAAGAAGGTCATGCACAGGTACTGATTGACTCTCCTGCGCCGTCGCGGCCGTGATGCCCGGCTGTCACGCTCTTCAAACCTGTTTAGCCCAAGCGAGCCAGCTCCTCGTCGGTCAACTCCAGTTCCACTGCCCGCACCGAGTCCAGGATGCTCTCGGGACGACTGGCCCCCGGGATAGGGATCATCACAGGGCTGCGCGCCAACTCCCACGCCAGGCAGACCTGTTGAGGGGACACCCCGCGCTCAGCCGCGATCTCAGCGAACGCCGCGTACCGGCTCCCTAGCTCACGGGCCTGACTCATTCCCCCCAGAGGCGACCAAGGCAGGAAAGCTACCCCCAGCTCCTCACACAGGTCCACCTCTGGCTCGCTCGTCCGGAAGCGTGGTGAGTACTCGTTTTGGACGCTGGCCAGTCGACCGCCCAGGATGTCGTACGCCAGGCGGATCTGGTCACAGTTGGCGTTGGAGATCCCTACCATCGCGACCTTGCCCTCGTCGAGCAGGTCCCGTAGCGCCCCGATGGTCTCTTCGTAGGGAACCGCCGGATCGGGACGGTGGTGCTGGTACAGGCCGATGACATCGACGCCCAAGGCCACCAAAGAGCGTTCACAGGCCTGCCGCAAATACTCAGGCCTGCCGTTCAGTCCCCACGAGCCGTCCGCGGCGCGGGTGTGACCCCCCTTGGTGGCCACCAACACCTCAGAGGTATCACCCCCGTACGTGGCCAAGGCCTTGGCCACCAACCGCTCGTTGTGGCCGTAGCCACCCCCTGTGGGGGTGTACGCGTCGGCGGTATCGATGAGCGTGACCCCCGCATCCAGCGCCGCATGGATCGTCCGGATGGCCTGTGCCTCGTCCGGCATATGGCCAGAGACCGACATTGGCATAGCACCAAGGCCGATCGCGCTGACCATCACCTGCCCGATCCGGCGTTGCCGCATCATCCACACACCTTCTATCGCTTCTTGTTCTTGGTGTCCGTCTCTGAGGTCGCCAGGGCGGCGATGAACGCCTCCTGCGGCACTTCGACACGGCCCACCATCTTCATCCGTTTCTTGCCTTCCTTCTGCTTCTCCAGCAGCTTCCGCTTACGGGTGATGTCACCGCCGTAGCACTTGGCGAGGACGTCCTTACGCATGGCGCGGATGTTCTCCCGGGCGATGACTCGGGAGCCGATGGCGGCCTGAATCGGCACCTCGAACTGCTGTCGAGGGATGAGCGTCTTCAGCCGCTGCGCCATCTGGACCCCGTAGTTGTAGGCCTTGTCCTTGTGGACGATCGCGCTGAACGCGTCGACCGGCTCACCGTTAAGCAGGATGTCCACCTTGACCAAGTCGGCAGGCTGCTGCCCGGTGGGCTCGTAGTCCAGCGACGCGTACCCCTTGGTCCGGCTCTTAAGCTGGTCAAAGAAATCGAAAATGATCTCGGCCAGCGGCAGGACGTACCGCAGCTCCACCCGCTCCGGTGACAGGTAATCCATCCCTTTGAGCTGCCCCCGGCGCGCCTGACACAGCTCCATCACCGCCCCGACGTAGTCACTCGGGGTCAGGACCGTGGCCCGGACCACCGGCTCATAAATCGTGCTGATCTTGCCGCTGGGGAACTCGCTGGGGTTGGTCACCACATGCTCGGTGCCATCCTCCATCTGGACCCGGTAGACCACGTTGGGGGCGGTAGAGATCAGGTCGAGGTTGAACTCCCGTTCCAACCGCTCCCGGATGATCTCCAGATGCAGCAGCCCGAGGAAGCCGCACCGGAACCCGAAACCGAGCGCGGCTGAGGTCTCCGGCTCATAACTGAGCGCCGCGTCGTTCAACTTGAGCTTGTCCAAGGCGTCCCGCAGCGCCGGATAATCCGACCCGTCGATGGGATACAGGCCGGAGTAGACCATCGGCTTGGGATCCCGGTAGCCACCCAACGGTTCCTTGGCCGGCTGGTCGTGGATCGTGACGGTGTCACCGACCTTGGACTGTCGCACGTCCTTGACCCCGGTCATCAGGTAACCGACTTCACCCACCCCCAGCGCGCCGGCTTTCACCGGCTCCGGGGAGATGACGCCCAACTCCAACAGTTCGTGAGCCGCGCCGGTGGACATCATCCGGATCCGGTTCCGCGCTTCGATCCGACCGTCCACCACCCGCACGTAGGTGACCACACCTCGGTACACGTCGTAGACCGAGTCGAAGATGAGGGCACGGGCCGGCGCGTCGGCGTCACCCACCGGCGCTGGGACCTGCCGCACGATCTCGTCAAGCAGGTGCGCCACTCCCTCGCCGGTCTTCCCAGAGACCCTCAGGCAGTCGGACGGTTCACAGCCGATGAGGTGGGCCAGCTCCTCGGCGTACTTATCCGGTTGGGCCGCCGGCAGGTCGATCTTGTTGAGCACCGGGATGATGTGCAGATCGTTCTCCAGCGCCAGGTACAGGTTCGCCAACGTCTGCGCTTCGATGCCCTGGGCGGCATCTACCAGCAGGATGGCCCCCTCACAGGCGGCGAGGCTGCGGCTGACCTCGTAGGTGAAGTCCACGTGCCCCGGAGTGTCGATCATGTTGAGCACAAACGACTCACCGGCGTGCTCGCCCTGCTGCACGGTCCACGGCATCCGCACCGCCTGGCTTTTGATGGTGATGCCGCGTTCCCGCTCGATGTCCATCCGGTCGAGGTACTGGTCGCGCATTTCACGCTCGGAGACCACTCCGGTCAGCTGCAGCATCCGGTCAGCGAGCGTCGACTTGCCGTGATCGATATGCGCGATGATGCAGAAGTTCCTGATACGCGCCGGGTCAGTCGCACCTGGGTCGAGCATCGGAGGCACGGTCGTCCGTTCTCTTGAAAGAGGGTGGTGTGATCAGTGATTCCTCTCCATGCTCGCATGTGCCCAACGCCATCCCTGGATCACCGGCTCCCATAGCCAGCTTCGGCCCTCCTGGCACGTCGTTCATGAGGGATCGCCGCCCCTCGTGGCAGGCTTGAACCCATGCGTCTGTTTTTCACAGCCCGACCGGCACAACCCTGGTGAGTCCAAGGATGTCTGCGGACACCATGGGTACCCGCGCCAGCATCGCGGCTGACCTGCGTCGATTGGGGGTACGCCGAGGCGGCGTACTCCTGGTGCATTCCGCGTTGAGTGCGCTCGGCTGGGTCTGCGGAGGCCCGGTCGCCGTGGTTCAGGCGTTACTGGATGTCCTGGGGCCGGAGGGGACCTTGGTCGTCCCCACCCACACCCCGGCAAACTCTGACCCGGCCAACTGGACCAACCCGCCGGTGCCACAGGAGTGGTGGCCGGTGATCCGTGACGAGATGCCCGCCTTCGATCCTGCCGTCACCCCCAGTCAGGAGATGGGGATCATCGCCGAGACGGTACGGACCTGGCCGGGGGCGCAGCGCAGTGATCATCCCCATGTGTCGTTTGCGGCGTTAGGGCCGGCCGCTGAGAAGATCGTCGCCGCGCACCCCTTGGCGGGGATGTTGGGCGAGAACTCTCCTTTGGGCAGGGTGTACGCCTTGGACGGGCAGGTGCTGCTGCTCGGCGTGGGGTATGAGGCGAACACCTCGTTTCACCTCGCTGAGTACCGGCTCCCTGATCCACCCCGCCAGACCATGGGCGCGGCGGTCCGCACCGCCGACGGGGGCCAACAGTGGGTCACCTGGACCGACATCGCGGTAGATTCCTCTGATTTCGCCGCTTTAGGCCAGGACTTTGACCGCACCGGCCGAGTCCGGACCGGTCAGGTGGCCGCCGCCTCCTGCCGACTGATGCGGCAGCGGGACGCGGTGGATTTCGCGCTCCCGTGGCTGCTGGCTCACCGCCGCCCGGCCGGCTCCCCTCCTCACCCGCGCTTCGATCACGAGGACCGTTCAGGCTCCCTCACGTCCACCTGACGGCTCCCTCGAAGCCGGTCAGCCCGGTTTTACCGGGAGGGTTTGTACGCGAACGGCCCGTACCGGAGGTGGTTTGGCCCTCCAGAACCGCACCTGGTAGTCTCGCATGTCGCGTCTACGGGTGCGCTGTAGTGTGCGCACCATCTAGCCCTTTTGAAGGTCCAACTAACACACACCGAGGCTGTCGCGTGGCGAACATCAAGTCCCAAATCAAGCGCAATCGCCAGAATGAGAAGCGCCGCCTGCGCAACAAGGCGGTGAAGTCGTCGCTGAAGACCGCTATTCGCAAGTTCCGCGAGGCGGCTGAGGCCGGCGACGTGGAACTGGCCGGCGTGCTGCTTCGGGATGCCTCCAAGAGGCTTGACAAGGCGTCCAGCAAGGGCGTCATCCACAAGAACCAGGCCGCCAACCGCAAGTCGGCGATTGCCAAGCGTTACCATGCGCTGGTCGAGTCGTCCGCTTCATCCGCTTCCTGACTCATTTGTCGGCGTCCTGATCATTCTGGATACGCCCCGCGATACAGCCGCGCGGTTGACGGCGTGTCGTCGCTGACGTCCACGTGGCCTTGGGCCCAGATCTCGGTCCGAATGGGACGAGGATCTGGGCCCATAAGCATTTGGTCATAAGCATTTGGTGCTGTCGTGGGTGGGCAGCCTCGCACGCAGCCCGCCCACACGCTCAAGACCGCCCTCCCCGCCGTCCCCTTAAAGCCTGCGACGACCTAGGGCAGAACAGAGCCTGAAACAGAAGAACCCGAACCAGAAACGACGTCGTGCCGGATGGAGGGGACGGCCCCAACGGTGCGCCATGCGAGGATGACCGGGTGAGTTCCGGCCTTCCGCCTATCAGGCTCGTCATTGGTGACGAGGAGCTGCTCGTCAACCGTGCCGTGAGTGAGGTCGTCACGGCTGCACGAAACGCGGACCCCGGGGCGGATATTCGGGAATTCGAGGCGTCTCAGCTCAGTGCTGGAGAGCTAGCCGAGACGGTCAGCCCGTCCCTGTTCGGTGGTCGGCGCGTCACGGTGATCCGCAACGGCCAAGACGCGAAAAAGGACCTGATCACGGCGCTGTTGTCGTACGCCAAAAACCCCGCCGACGATGTGACGTTGGTGATCACGCACGCCGGTGGCGCCAGGGGTAAGGCCCTCACTGACGGCCTGCGCGCCGCCAAGGTCGACATCGTCACCGCCGCGAAGATCACCAAGCCGCGTGAGCGGGTCGCCTTCGTTCAGAACGAGATCCGTCGGTTGGGTGGACAGTGCTCCGAGGACGCGGCTGAAGCGCTCATCGCGGCCGTGGGCAGCGATCTTCGGGAATTGGCGTCAGCCTGCTCCCAGCTGGTAGCCGACACCGATGGCCGCATCAGCGTCGATACCGTGACCCGCTACTACCGAGGTCGAGCCGAGGTCAGCGGTTTCACCGTCGCCGACGCGGCCATGGTGGGCGATGTCCCCGGCGCATTGGAGGCGCTCCGGTGGGCGCTTGCAATCGGGGTCGACCCGGTTCCCATCGCCGACGCGCTCGCCGATGGGGTACGGACGGTGGCCCGCGTTATCGGGAACCCCGGTAACCCGTACCGGCTGGCCAGCACGCTGGGCATGCCCCCTTGGAAGATCGAACGCGCGCAGCGGCAGGCGCGAGGGTGGGATCCGGCCGGCCTGGTCGAGGCCATGCGGGTCGCGGCGGAGGTGAACGCCGCCGTCAAAGGAGGCGCTGAGGACCGGGCGTACGCGTTGGAACGGGCCGTACTGGCCGTGGCCCGCGCACGCAGCGGCGGCGCCCGGGGACGCGCCTGACCTCAGCCGTCGCCGCAGGCGCGCTCCCCGGCGGGATGCGTAACCGGGCCCGGTACGGTGCCGTCAGGGCGTCAACACGGCGCTGAGGCGACCAACACCGGCCAAAGCCCTTGACCGAAGCCCGGAGGCCCTAAGCGCTATCTGAGGCGCCTCACCCGATGGGTGACCACCCGTATCTCACCCTCGTCGACCACGATCGCGATGTCGCCATGTAGGTCGGTACGCCACACCCGGGTACCGCTGGCGCGCAACTGGGCCAGCAGGGTCGGCGACGGGTGCCCGTAGTCGTTATCGGCGCCGACCAGCACCACCGCCACCGCCGGATCGACGGCTGCCAGAAACTCCCTGTCCTGGTATGCCGAGCCGTGGTGAGGGACCTTCAGGATGTCCGCGCGTACCGGGGTCCCGGCTTCCAGCAGCGCCCGCTGCTGCTCAGTCTCGGCATCACCGGGCAGCAACAGGCGCACTCCAGCGATGGTGGCCCGCAGGATGAGGGAGTTGTTGTTCGGGTCCGACCTGGTTCCCCGCAAGGGTGTGATCGGCCCGAGTACCTCCAGTTGAAGCGGACCGACGCGTCCCCGCCATCCAGCGTGGATCCGGCGTACCGGGACACCGTGACGCGCCGCCAGGGTCGCTACAGACCGGTGGCTTTCCTCCGGTTCGAGGTACGCGCCGGTGAGCACCGTACCCACCCGCCCGTACCGGAACACCCCGGGTGCTCCCGCGACGTGATCGGCGTGGTAATGGCTGATGATCCACCACGGCACGTCACGGATCCCCAACCGGGTCAGGCATCGGTCAGCAAGGACCGGGTCCGGTCCGGCATCGATGACCACGCCTTGCCCAGGCCCGGCCGCAAGGACCACGGTGTCGCCTTGGCCTACGTCGCAGGCGACCGCGACCCAGTGGGGTGGCGGCCACCGCCCGACCCCACAGCGGATCACCGTCTCCCCTACCAGTGCGGCGAGTATCAGGAGCGCCAGCATCCGCCGTCCTCCCGGCCGACGCATGAGGAGGCACAGCGCTGTGAGGAGCACGCACAGCAGCGTCGCGCCCGCTATTCCCGCCGGCCAAGGCAGGACGCCGCCCGGCACGGCGGCCGCCTCCCGCGCCACGATCACCAGCCACCAGGCCGGCCAGGCCGCCAGCCAGGCGATCGCTTCGGCGCCGGTGGGCCAGACCGGGGAGAGCGCTGCGGCGGCCACGCCCAGCAGGGTGGCGGGCGCGACCGCGGGGGCGGTGAGCATGTTGGCGGGCACCGCCACCAGGCTGACCGTTCCCGCCATGCCCGCGATCAGCGGCGCGCAAGCGACTTGGGCCGCGGCGGGTACCGCCACCGCGTCGGCGAGCCGGTGCCGGACCCCGTACCGCTGCAGTCGGTCCCGCCACCATGGCGCGATCACCAGGAGGGCGGCGGTCGCCAACACCGACAACGCGAATCCCGGGTCAGCCGCCAGTCCAGGGTCGATGACCACCAGCAGGAAGACCGCCGTGGCCAGGGCGGGCATCGCGGCCCTGGGCCGCCCGAAGGCCAGCGCCAGCAGCGCGATACCGGCCATCACGGCCGCGCGGAGCACGCTCGGCGAGGGCCTGGCCAGGATCACAAATCCCACCACCGCCAGGAGCGCCAACCCTGCCGCCCAGCGAGGACCAGCCCGGCACCACCGGGCCAGAAACAGCACGAAACCCGAGACCAGGGCCAGATTGGCTCCCGACACCGCAGTCAAGTGGGTCAGGCCGGCATCGTAAAAGTCAGCGGCCACCATGGGGTCCAGGCGGCTGGTGTCCCCAACCACGAGCCCGGGGAGCAACCCACCTACCTCGTTCGGCAGCGGCATGCAGGCGGCACGCAACCCCGCACGCAGGCGTCCAGCGACCTGTTGAATGACTGGGGGATCCTCAACTCGCTCCGGCGGTCCACGCACCATGAGCACCGCCGCGGTCAGATCGCCGCGTCGGCTCGGTGACAGCCACCCCTCGGCCTGGACTCGTTGTCCAGGGAGGAGCCCGTGCCACTGCTGTGCCGTCGTCAACACCACCACCCGGACGTTCAGCCGGGTCACCGTGGCTCCTGGAGCCGCTGCCTCAGCTGTCCCCGGCCGTAGCCACCGCAGCGTCGCGACCACCACCCACAGGCGTGCCCCGGCTCTGGAGGTACGCGCCTGCCTGGGGTCCTCCTTGATCACCAGCCCGGCGGTGACGACGGCTCGCTCCCGGGCCAGGTCCGCGACCGGTGCGGCGTCCCTGTGAACGGTGCGGGCCGCGGTGGCGGCTGCCCCCACCACACCCCCCAGCAGGACCGCGACGACAACTGGCATGAGAATGACTGCGCCTTGTCGGACTGTGTACCGGTGGTCCTGTACCCGTCCGATCTGCCGGTGACGTGGGCGCCTCCGCCACGCCCACAGGGCATAGGTCACCGCCAGCACGGCGGTGCCCGCGGCCACTCCGATCGCGGTAACCGGGGCCAGGTAAAGCGCCGCCAACGCAGACAACCAGGTCCCCGCCGCCAGCCCGACCAGGCGCATGTCCCGGCGGGGCCCTCCAGCCTCCCGGGAGGCCCCGTCGTCCGACGGGGAGGACCCATCGGGAGTCGACCACGCCGTCACAGACCGCAACCCTGGAGCGGTCACACCGTCACCAGTTCCCGAAGCTGCTCGTACCGGGCGTCCCCGATACCGCTGACCTCCCGCAGCTGCTCAACCGAACGGAAACCCCCATGCCGCTCGCGATAGTCCAGGATCCGAGCGGCGAGCACCGGCCCTACCCCTGGCAGCGTGTCCAGCTGCTCCAGGGTGGCGGTGTTGAGATTGACCGGACCGCCCACCGGTGCCGCTCCTCCCCCGCCGGCTGGCATGGGGAGAGCTCCCTGGGCGAGCGCCTCTGGCGGTGGCGTGACGCCCACCAGGACCAGCTCACCGTCGGTCAGCCGTCGCGCCAAGTTCAGGTAACCGATGTCGGTGTCCGGGAGGACTCCACCGGCTCCCTCAATCGCGTCAGCGACCCGCGCCCCGGCAGGCAGCTCCACCAACCCGGGCCGATGGACCCGCCCGGCCACTGCGACCACGATCGAGGCCGACGCTGTCGGAGCACCGGTCCGCAACGCTTCCTCGTTCGGCTGCTCATTGTTCGACGTGGCTTCCGCCGCTATAGGAGCCGTAGGAGCCTCAACGGGTACGGCCTCCACATGGGGCCGTCCGCGCCACGCTATCCAGCCGACCGTAAGCAGGATCACCAGGGCCACGGCCGCGACGGCAGCCACTCCACGACGCCCCGGACTGAACAACGCAACGACTCGCTCCAAACCCGACTCCGGCTCAGCAACGGCGGATTCGCCGGATGACCGCGGGATGCGAGGGGAGCGCTCCTCACAGACCGGACGCTCCTCACAGGCCCGCTCGCTGACAGGCAGGCCTTCGTAATCGACGGAGAGGGCATCTGAACGCTGGGCGACCATGCGAGGACTTTAAGCAACCGCCCAGTCCGCAAGAAACGACGAATATCTATGTTGTGGACAACAAGGACGGTTGTGGATAAGTAATGGCGAACACGGAGAATCTGCTAACAGAACATCAGGAATGACGACTGCGCGACCTGCGCCACACTCACCGGCGCTCAGCGGCCCACCGACGCGGCAGCGGGCCGCACGTTCACACGCGGGAGACGACAACCCCCAGCAGGCCCGGCCCAACATGCGCGGCCACGGCGGCACCGACTTCGCAGGTGTACAGGTGACGCACCTTAGACAGTCGCGCGGTCAATCGCTCGCCGAAGGCCGCTGCCCGCTCCGGGTTTTGCAGGTAGTGGACCGCGATGTCCACCTCGTCGCCTCCCGCCGCGTGAACCGCGAGCTCTTCCAACCGCGCCAACGCGCGGCTCGTGGTCCGTACCCGCTCCTTGACCACGACCCTGCCATCCGCCACATGCAGAATCGGTTTCACCGACAACGCCGTGCCGACCAACGCTTCGGCGGCGCTGATCCGACCGCCTCGACGCAGGTACTCCAGGCTGTCCACATAGAACAGGGCGGTGGTGCGGGCAGCGGCTTGCTCCGCCGCGCGGCGTACCTGATCCAAGTCGCCGCCTTCCTGGGCGGCCTGGGCCGCCGCCAAGACGGGGAACCCCAGCCCCATGCCGGTAGAGCGCGCGTCCACTACAGCCACTTGATCCCCGAACCCGACGGCCGCGGTCACCGCCGAGTCGTAGGTGCTTGACAGGTGGGCAGAGAGGTGGATGGACACCACGCCGCTGACACCGGCATCGAGCAGCTCCGCGTACACCTCCGCGAACTCCATTGGGCTCGGGCGGGAGGTGGTGACGCGAAGATGCCGATACTGCAATGCCCGCGCCACATCGGCCGGCGTCACCTCGATCCCTTCCCGCCCCGAAACCCCTGACACGACGACATGGAGCGGAATAACGCGTATGCCGTATTTGTCGGTGACCGTCTCGGGCAGGTAGGCGGTGGAATCGGTCACCACGGCAACCGAGGAGGATGCGACCACGACAGGGATCACATCACATTCCACGCCACGCCACCCGTGGGTCGTACCCCACGCGCCGCCGCGTCGTCCCTCACCGGGTGAGCCCGCTGAGGCATAAGCCCGTCTAGGCGGGCCGCACCTGCAGCACCCAGAAGGGGACGCCCTGTTGACAGAAGGACATCACATCCGGCGCCTCGTAGCCGGTGACCGTGACCGTGGCGCCGGGCCGCAACTGCTGCAGCACATGTGGGCTGTCGCCGAGCAGCAGATAACTGTCTTGTGCCGTCTGCAGGATCAGGCACCCCGACTCCACCCCCTCCTCGACAGTGCCGGTGAGCTGCTGGGTTTCAACGTCCCCGCCCCCGGGCAGCGGGGTGTACGGCGTACCTGACGTCGGCCCACCCACGGAGCCCGACGTGGCGGGGGAGCTGGGTACGCTCGAGGGCCCGACAGCACCGGCAGAGGTGGTGACCGCTGGAGAGGCGGTGCGAGAGCCGCCGGCACGGTTGATCGGGCCTCCACATCCGGTCAGGGCACCGAGCAGCACCAAGCCGACCAGAAACCACCCCACCGGCCCCACCACAGGGCGATGCTCCCTCTCAGGCATGAGACGTCTGTTAACCATGGGGTTCTCATACCAGTGCGACGGGGAAGGAAAAGCAGCGGTTCCCAGCGCTGTGTGACCAGGCAGCGGCCCCGGTCACAGCTGAGGACCGACGTTGTACGTCTCCATCCGCCACGCTCCCCCACGGCCCTGCCGCAGCTCAATCCAGTGGCAGTTAGCCAGTGGCCCTAAGGTGTGCGGCACGGTGTTGGCCCATCCCAGGAAAGCACCGACTCCGTGGCGAGCGGCGCCCCCGTGGGTCACCACCACCGCCGTGCCTCCCTGTGCCCGCTCGGCGATGTCGGCCAACGCTGCGCTTACCCGCTTGCCCACATCGTCGTAGCTTTCAATACCGACGTCGGTCACGGGCTCACCGCGCCGCCACTGCTGAAACTTCTCAGGCCACCGCGCCTCGATCTCCGGGTGGGTCAGCCCTTCCCACAGCCCGTAGACCCGTTCCCGCAGCCGGCTGTCGGTGTCCACCGGCAGCCCGGTCAGCGTGGCCAGCGCCTGGGCTGTGTCCTGGGCCCGCCGCAGATCGCTGGAGACGATCAGATCAGGGTTTTTAGCGACCAGCAGCTGTGCGGCGGCCGCCGCCTGCTGCCGACCGACGTCATCGAGGTCAACGTCGGTCTGTCCCTGGATGCGTTGCTGCTGATTCCAGACCGTCTGTCCGTGGCGCCATACGATGAGTCGGGTCACTCCCGCCCCTCCGCAGCACCGGACACCGCCCCCTCGGTAACCAGGTCACGGTCGACGAACGGGATGACGGGGCAGTCCTTCCACAGTCGATCCAGCTCGTAGAAACGGCGCTCGTCGGTGTGCTGGACGTGGATCACCAGATCGACGTAGTCCAAAAGCACCCAGCGTCCTTCCCGCTCGCCCTCCCGGCGGACGGGCTTGGCTTTCAGCGCCAGCAGCCGTTCCTCGATGGCCTCCACGATCGCTCCCACCTGCCGCTCGTTGGGGGCCGATGTCAGGAGGAACACATCAGTGATCGACAGACGCTCGCTCACATCCAGGATCAGGATCTCCTGGGCTTTCTTGTCCGCGGCGGCCTGCGCGGCGGCCAGCGCCAGCTCGCGGGCGTACTCCGATGCGGGCACCGATCTCCTTCCGGTTCGGACGATGGGCTGGCCGCCGGTGGCGGCCGGGTTCACGGTCCAAGCCTCTCACGATCGGACGCGACCACCCGAGTACCGTAGGTGTTTCGTCCTCGTAATACCCAAAATTCAGTGGGGTGGTTCTGGAGGACCGTTGCGGTACAGCTTCCGTTTGGCGATGTACTGCACCACGCCGTCGGGAACCAGGTACCACACTGGCTTGCCCTCACTGACCCGGCGGCGGCAGTCGCTGGACGAGATCGCCATCGCCGGCACCTCAACCAGGCTGACCGCGTCCTGTGGCAGATGCGCCGCGGAGAGCTTGTACCCCGGCCGGGTGACTCCGACGAAGTGAGCCAGCCCGAACATGGTTTCGGGATCTTTCCAGGACAGGATGGCCTCGAGCGCATCCGCGCCGGTGATGAAGTACAGCTCCACGTCGGGCCCGTATATGGCCCGCAGATCCCGCAGTGTGTCGACGGTATAGGTGGGCCCACCCCGGTCGATATCAACCCGGCTGACGTGGAAGCGAGGATTGGAGGCGGTGGCCACCACCGTCATCAGATAACGGTCTTCTGCGGAACTGACGTAGGTGCCATCCTTCTGCCACGGTTGCCCCGTGGGTACAAACACCACCTCATCCAGGTTGAAAAGGTGCGCCACTTCACTGGCTGCCACCAAGTGTCCGTGGTGGATGGGATCGAACGTCCCACCCATGACTCCGACTCGTCGCACCGCCGCATCGTAAGCCGACGTTCAGCAGTCGCGCTCACTTGCATCGAGTGAGGTGATCCACACAGTGGTCTGACCGGACAGTGCCTCCCAGAGGGCGCAGCCTTCGGCTACGACAAATCAATAGACAAGCTGGTAGATATCGACAGATACCGCCGGATCGGTCACAGAGATCTCGTCGATCTCGTCACCGCTCGTCTGGCCTGCAATGCGCGACGCAGGTCATCGGTTTGGTCGGCGAGGGAACGTCGGACGCTGGGCGGTAGATCCTCCCGTTCCAGCACCCCGTACGCGCGATCCAGCGTCGCCTGCTCCACGGCGATCCACGGGAACCCGCGCTGACCGATCAGGTACTGAATCGTGTGGGTACGCCGCTGCAGCCGCACCACCTCATCGAAGTAACGCTCCACGTAGTCGGTGAGCAGGTCGGCTTGCTCCGGCTGCCAGAACCCCTCCAAGGTCGCCATGAGCAGGTGGTTAGACGGTTCCTGAGGCCCGAAGGTCATATCCCAGGCCTGTTGTTTGGCGTCAGGATCCGGACGCGCGGCGCGAGCCCGGGCCGCCCCGCGCTGCCCCATCGCGCTGGGATCACGCGTCAGCTCCTGCTCAATCTCCGACTCATTGATCAGTCCGAGCACCGCCAGCCGGTACAGGATCATCCAGCGCAGCTCGGTGTCCACGGTGATCCCCGCTGGCACCTCGTCCCCGACCAGCCAACGCCGCACCACGGCGATGTCCTGGTCGTCGACCGCGCACGCGGCCAGCCCACGGGCCGCGGCGAGCCGGCGCCCGTCGGCGGTGTCCGTGTCGGCCAGGACCCGCCGGCATACAGCGGCCAAGGCGGCGAGGGCCTCTGGGCGCCGCTCCACCGGCAGATACCGGTCGACCGCCTGATTTCGGGCGAGGGTGAAGCTGGCCTCCCACAGGCTGACCTCTGTCTCATGAGGCAGGTGCGCCACGACCAGGTCGATGAACTGGTCGGCCGGCAGATCAGCGTCTCGGGTCGCGTCCCATGCCGCTCCCCACAACAAGGCTCGCGTGAGTGGATCGGCTACTCGACTCAGCGCGCGGTACGTGGTCTGCCAGGAGCGGTCATCCAGACGGATCTTCGCGAAGGTCAGGTCGCCGTCGTTGAGGACCGTCAGTTCCGGCGCGGGTACGCCGATCAGCTCCGATACCGGGGTACGGCCACCGCCGACATCCGGATCAAGAGCGACCAGCGTGTGGAGGCGACGGACCAAAGAGCCGTTCTCCTGCGCGTACCCGCCGATCGCGATTCGGTGGGGGCGCAAGGTGGGGTGTTCCGGCGGCGCGGTCTGGACCACCGCGAAGGTGGCGAACCGGCCGTCGTCGTCCAATGTGTACTCCGGGCGGAGGGTGTTCACCTGGCAGGTACGCAGCCAGCGTTTGGCCCAGTCGGTCAGGTCCCGTCCGCTGGCCTGCGACAACGCGTCGAGCAGGTCATTGAGGGTGGCGTTGCTGAAGCGGTGCCGGGTGAAGTAGTCCCGGATGCCGCGGAGGAAGGTCTCCTCCCCCAGCCAGGCGACCAGTTGACGCAGGATGGAGGCGCCTTTGGCGTAGGAGATGCCGTCGAAGTTGAGCAGAGCGTGCGCCGCGTCGGACACATCGCCGGCAACCGGGTGGGTGGAGGGTCGCTGATCGGCGGCGTAGCCCCAGTACTTGCGCAGGACCGCGAAGGTGGTCCAGCTCCCGGTGAAACGAGTCACCCGCTCGGTCACCTCGTGCCCCATGTACTCGGCGAATGACTCGTTGAGCCATAGGTCGTCCCACCACCGCATGGTGACCAGGTCGCCGAACCACATGTGGGCCATCTCGTGCGCGATCACCTCAGCGCGTTCCTGGCGCTGGGTGTTGGTGACCGCGGACTGAAACACGTACTCGTCCCGGATCGTGACGCAGCCGGGATTCTCCATGGCGCCGGCGTTGAACTCCGGCACGAACACCTGGTCGTACTTGCCGAAGGGGTACCGGATCTGGAACATCCGGTGGTACTCGTCCAGACAAGCGCGGGTGATCTCAAACAGCTCGTCGACGTCCGCGTCAAGGTACGGGGCCAGGGAGCGGCGACAGTACAGGCCCAACGGGATCCCGTCATGTTCACTGTGGACGCTATGGAAGGGCCCGGCCGCTACGGCCAGGAAGTATGTGGACAGCGGCGGAGTGGTCGCCAGGCGCCAGCGCCCAGGGGCGACCTGGGTGGCCGCGCCGTTACCCACCACCGTCCACTGTGACGGGACCGTCAGGGAGACGGTGAACGGCGCCTTCAGGTCGGGCTGGTCGAAGCTGGCGAAGACGCGTCGTGTGTCGTCCAGGAAGCACTGGGTGTAGGTGTAGACCTCGCCGTCGACGGGATCGACATACCGGTGCATCCCTTCACCGGTGTGGGAGTAGGCCATCTCGGCGACAACGGTCAGTTCGTTCTCAGCGGCCAGATCCCACAGCGGAAGCCGGTTGTTCTCCAGAGCCTTCAAATCCAGAGGCCGACCGTTCAACACGGCACGGTGGAGCACGGCGGGCTCCACCTCCACGAAACTGGACGCGCCGGGTTGCGTGCATCCGAATCGGATCGTGACGGTGGAACCGAAAAACCGCTCACCGCGGGTGAGGTCAAGGTCGAGTGTGTAGTCGCGAACCTGGATCAGCTGGGCGCGTGTCTCGGCCTCATCACGGGTCAGGCTGGCCACCCGCACACTCTAGAGCGCATTACTGACATCCTCGACCCTTCTCCCCCCTATCGCAGGTAGTGCCTCCAACGACTGAACACCGATCGTTGTTACGGTGCTACTGTGCGTATCGCTGATCTACCTCCTGAGCGACGTCCCCGGGAGCGGCTGGCCGAGTTGGGCGCGGAGGCGCTCGGCGACCATGAGCTGCTGGCGGTGGTCCTCGGTAGCGGCGGGGTCCGGGGAGCGGGAGCCCATGTCCTGGCCGAGACGCTGCTGGACAGGTTCGGGTCGCTGGAGCAGCTCGCGCAAGCCAGCCCCGAGGAGCTAGAGGCGGTCCCAGGGGTAGGGCCGGTCAAGGCCGCCAACATCGTGGCTACGTTCGCACTCGGTCGGCGGTGCGTGTCGTCCTCACCGCCACCCGCCTCCCCCTCCACGGGGACCACCATCCCACCGCTGCCTACGCCCCGCTCCGGAGACACCGCGCCGTCCCCGTCACAGGATCGCGACCTCCAGGCCACTGACCTCCCGGACCCCACCTGCGCTCTCCGCCGCAAGGCCCCGCACGACGTCGTGGCCGCCAGTGCCGACTCTCCCGGCTCCGACGCCGTCACGTCGGGCACCCCCCAACCCCAGGGTCTTTCCTCCAGAAGGGGTACGCCCGGGCCAGGCGCACCCGTCAGCGCCGCAGCCGGGCAGGACGCCGCTTCCCATGGCGATGACGAGCAGTCCGACCTGGCGATCCTGGTCTGCCTGGTTCCCGGCTCCCGGTCTGCCGCGTTGTTTGAGGAGTTCGCGGACCTCGCCGAGGCCACCGGCCTGCGCCTCATCGGACACCTGGTCCTCCCCGCCCGCACCTGGCGTTCAGACCGAACAGACGCGTAGCATCGGGGCGTGCGGATGTCACCGATCTTCCTCGGCTGGTGGTCGCCCTAAGGGCGGCTACCTCATCCGCGTACCCAAAGACCGACATGCGGCCGCCCTACTCCGGGCGGCCGTCGCGCGTGCTGAGGGCCTCCGGGTAGGCGGTCGCCTCAAGCCTCAAGGAGCCCTCTTATGTCTCGTCGCCTTTCTGGCTTCAAACCGACCGGCTACCTGCATCTGGGCAACTACCTAGGCGCGATCCGCCCGATGGTGCGTGCCCAGGATTCACCCGACAGCCACAGAGATCTCCTGTCTGACGCGGATATCCCTGGCACAGATATCTTTGCCGCCTCTGGCACGAATACCCCTGATACGGCTGCCCCTAATGCTGCCCCTAATACGGATATCCCTGGTGCGGATATCACCCCGCAGGACCCTGTCACGTCACAAGGCCAAGATCATCTGTTTCCTGCCCGACACCGGTCGGAGATCAACAACATCGTGATGGTGGCCGATCTCCACGCTTTGACCGTCACACACGATCCAGCCACCATTCAGACTTTCACCCGGCACGTGGCGACCGCACTCCTGGCGGCCGGCGTAGATCCTGACCGGAGTCTGTTCTTCGTCCAGTCCCACGTCCCGGAACACACCGAACTGCACTATCTGCTGGAGGCCACCACCGGATACGGCGAGGCCCACCGGATGATCCAGTTCAAGGAAAGGTCCGCTCGAGAAGGCAAAGAGAACATCCGGCTCGCCCTGCTCACCTACCCGGTCCTGATGGCCTCCGACATCCTGCTCTACGACGTTGACGAGGTGCCGGTCGGCGAAGACCAACGCCAGCACGTGGAGCTCACCCGCACCGTGGCCAGACGGTTCAACCAACGCTACGGCCCTACTTTCGTGGTTCCCCGAGTCACATACCCCGTCCACGCCGCCCGGGTGAAGAACCTGTCTGACCCGCGCATCAAGATGGAGAAGAGCAGACCACCCCACACCGGTGTGATCTTCCTGTTGGACCCGCCCGACGTGCTGCGTCACAAGATCATGCGGGCAGTCACCGACCAGGAGGCCCAGATCCGCTACGACCCACAGGCGCAACCTGGTATCGCCAATCTGTTGGAGATCCTCGGGGCCTGTCTCGATCTCCCGCCCGCCACGCTCGCCCACCAATACGGCGGGCAGGGGTATCGCCGCCTGAAGGAGACCGTCGCGGACGTGGTCATCGAGACCCTCCGGCCGATTCAGCGGCGATACGCCGAATTGGAGCAGGACCCCGCGTACCTGTCCGATGTGTTGAAGGTGTGTGCCGGACGGGCCCGGGAGTACGCCGCCCAGACCGTGGACAGGGCACGCCGCGCCATGGGGCTACTCCCCTAGACAGCAGCCCCAGGCCGCGTCGACGCGGTTAGTAGTCGTCCGTGTCTTCCTCCTCGGAGTGCGGCGGCTCGTCGGGCGATGGGCGCCGCCGGGCCTGCCTGGCCGCCAGTCGAGCCGCCGCACTCACCCGCTCGTTGCGTTCCAACCGGTAGTCGGTGCCACGCGCCCCGGGGATGTAGTCGTTACCGGTGGGCAGCATCGGCTGCCATTCGAACTCCATATCGCCGATCCGGACCGAGCAGCCGGGTTCGGCGCCCAACCGGGCCAGCTCAGTCTCCACCCCCAGGCGGGCGAGCCGGTCGGCCAGGTATCCGATGGCCTCATCGTTGTTGAAGTCGGTCTGGCGAACCCACCGTTCGGGTTTGGGGCCGCGGACCACGAACGTGTCCCCGTCCCGCTCGATGGTGAAGGTGTTCTCATCCACCGCGGGCGGACGGAGCACGATCCGGGTCGGCTCGAGCTCGGGCTGCCGCGCCCGGTACTCCTCAACCCGTTCGGCCAGCGCGAAGGTGAACGGTCGCAGCCCTTCACGGCTGACTGCGCTGATTTCGAACACCGGCAGCCCACGCGCCTCCAATTCAGGCCGGACCAGCTCAGCCAGCTCACGGGCGTCAGGGACGTCGATCTTGTTCAGCGCCACCAGCCGTGGCCGGTCCTCCAAGCCGCCGTAGGCCCGCAGCTCCTGCTCGATGACGTCGATGTCGCTGATCGGATCCCGTCCCGGCTCCAGGGTGGCACAGTCGACGACGTGCACCAGCACCGCGCAGCGCTCAATATGCCGTAGGAAGTCCAGCCCCAGTCCTTTACCCTGCGCGGCTCCGGGGATCAGACCTGGCACGTCGGCGATGGTGAACGTGCTGTCCCCCGCTCGAACCACGCCCAGGTTGGGCACCAGGGTGGTGAAGGGATAGTCAGCGATCTTGGGGCGTGCGGCGGAGAGCACGGAGATCAGTGAGGATTTACCCGCGCTGGGATACCCCACCAGACCGACGTCGGCGACGCTCTTAAGCTCCAGGACGATATCCAGTTCCTCTCCCGGTTCGCCCAATTCCGCGAATCCCGGAGCCTTGCGACGGTGGTTAGCCAGCGCTGCGTTCCCCCGGCCGCCCCGACCACCGGTGGCCACCACGAACGAGGTGCCCGCCCCCACCAGATCGGCGAGCACCTCGCCGTCTGGGGTGCTGACCACGGTGCCGTTAGGCACTTTGAGAATCAGGTCCTCGCCGTTGGCGCCGTGGCGGTTTGATCCCTGCCCTTGCGCCCCGTTGGGGGCCTTGACCGTTGGACGGAAATGGAAGTCGAGCAAGGTGTGGACGCTCGGGTCGACGACGAGCACCACGTTGCCGCCCCGTCCACCGTTGCCCCCGTCCGGCCCACCGAAGGGTTTGAACTTCTCACGATGGATGGAGGCGCAGCCGTGGCCACCGTCACCGGCCTTGACGTGCAGCACCACCCGGTCCACGAAGGTGGTCATGGCCTCCTCCTCACTGCTGTCCTTGCGGCCCTGCCCGGGTCTGGTCAGGATCGGTCGGGCCGGTCACATTCGGTCGGCTCCCCGTGATTCCCATCATGATCACCGGTTTTGCGGGCCCCTACTCCAGTCGCGGGCGGTGAACTGATCCGCCCGACCGGCCGCTTGGTGAAAAGGGATCGAGGAACACCTGTGTGCATGAACGATACGAACGAACATCGACGCCGACGTGCGCAGGGCAAGGGAATCGGCAGGGAAATCGCAGGGCATGCGGGACAAAGGAAAAGGCGGGCCGGCAACGGCCCGCCTTTACTCACGATCTGTGGAACTCAGTTGTTCACTGGAACCACACTGACGATCCTGCGGCCCCGCCGGGTCCCGAACTTGACCGTACCGGTCGCCAGCGCGAACAGCGTGTCGTCGCCACCCCGTCCAACCAGATCACCGGGGTGGAACTTGGTTCCCCGCTGCCGGACGAGGATCTCTCCGGCGTTGACCAACTGACCGCCGAAACGCTTAACGCCGAGTCGCTTCGCGGCAGAGTCGCGTCCATTCCGCGAGCTCGACGCACCCTTCTTGTGTGCCATTTGGGCGCCTACTTCCCGCTCTCGATGCCGGTGACCCGCACCTTGGTGAGCCGCTGCCGGTGGCCCTGGCGCTTGTGGTAACCGGTCTTGTTCTTGAACTTGTGGATCCGGATCTTCGGCCCCTTCTCGTGGGACACGATCTCTCCGGTGACGGTAACTCCGGCCAGCGCGTCAGCGTCGGTGACCAGCTGGGGGGTGTCACCGTCGTTGTCGACGAGCATGACCGCGGGCAGCGTCACGGTGTCTCCCGGCTCGACCGGGAGCCGCTCGACTGTGATCACATCGCCTTCGGCGACCTTGTACTGCTTGCCGCCGGTTTTGACGATCGCGTACATCGGGACGCAGCTCTCCTCGGTTGCTCGTTGCTTCTGGTTGGTGAGGGCCTCACGACCATTGGGGTACGCCCGGGACAGGCACACGGAGGTCCGCAGGCAAGGGTACGGCATGGTTGTCGCCCGCCCCAAACCGGGGCGGGCATTAAGCCTCATGAGGCGGCACGACGCCGTCCCCCACGGCGGACCCGCCGAGCGCTCTCGGCCACCGCCTCGTCCTGCTCTCCTCCAACCCGGTCCGTGGTGTCGTTCGCCTCCTCATCCGTGGCGGACACGGCTGTCTCGTCGCCGTGGACAGCGGCACCACCTCCGGAGGACACGATCCCTTCGGGAACCCCGCTAACAAGAACTGACTCATCCTGTGCAGCGACGACGGTCAACCGCCCGTTGGCTCCCTGGGTAACGGACGCCTGCTCGGCCCCCGCCTCCCCGGTCTGGGTGGGAACGTGCCCGTTCGTGCCGGCCACGCCAGCGGTCTGAGCGCTCGTGGCCTGACCATTGGCTTGGGCACCGTTGGCCTGAGGTTGAGTCGTCGACTTCTGCACTGAGGCAGCAGTCGCTTCGTTGGACTGGGACGACCGGCGCCGGCTGGACCGGGATCCGTCCAGCAGCATGTCCGTGTGGATGATCACACCACGGCCCTTGCAGTGTTCGCAGGTCTCGCTGAACGCCTCCAGCAGGCCCTGCCCCATCCGCTTCCGGGTCATCTGGACCAGCCCAAGCGATGTGATCTCTGTGACCTGGTGCTTGGTTCGATCCCGCCCTAGGCACTCGGTGAGGCGTCGCAGCACCAACTCCCGGTTGGACTCCAGCACCATGTCGATGAAGTCGATGACGATGATGCCGCCGATGTCGCGCAACCGGAGCTGGTGGACGATCTCCTCAGCCGCCTCCAGGTTGTTGCGGGTGACCGTCTCCTCCAGGTTTCCGCCCTGTCCGGTGAACTTTCCGGTGTTGACGTCCACCACGGTCATCGCCTCGGTGCGGTCGATCACCAGGTGACCGCCGGAAGGCAGGTAGACCTTGCGGTCCAGGGCTTTAAGCAGCTGCTCGTCGATACGCAGCTCGGTAAACAGATCCGTCGGGCCGGTGTGACGCCGCAGCCGCCCCACCAAATCCGGGGAGACGTGAGCCAGGTAGGGCTCCACCATGTTCCAGGCCTCATCGCCCTGGATCACCATCTCCCGGAAGTCCTCATTGAACAGGTCCCGGACCACCTTGATGACCAGGTCGGGCTCCTCGTACAGCAGCGCCGGAGCTCCACCCTTGGCGGCCTTCTGCTGGATGCTCTCCCACAGCGCCTGCAGCCGGACCACATCCCGGGACAGCTCCTCCTCGGTGGCCCCTTCGGCGGCGGTCCGCACAATCACACCGGCGTTCTCGGGCACGAGCTTCTTCAGGACCTCGCGCAGCCGCTTCCGTTCGGTGTCGGACAGCTTCCGGCTGATGCCGGACGTATTGCCGTTGGGCACATAGACCAGATGGCGCCCTGACAGCGCGATGTGGCTGGTCAGCCGCGCACCTTTGTGGCCCACCGGGTCCTTGGTGACCTGCACCAACACCGAGTCCCCGGGCTTGAGCGCCTGCTCGATCGCGCGGCCTCGGCCCTCCAGACCCGTCAGGTCCCAGTTGACCTCACCGGCGTAGAGCACCGCGTTACGCCCGCGCCCGATATCGATGAAGGCCGCCTCCATGCTGGGCAGGACGTTTTGGACCTTGCCCAGGTAGACGTTCCCGATCAGGGACGGGTTGCTCCGCTTGGCCACGTAGTGCTCGACCAGCACCCCGTCCTCAAGCACGGCGATCTGGGCACGTTCACCGTTGTGCCGGATCGCCATGACCCGGTCAACGGCCTCACGGCGGGCCAGGAACTCCGCCTCGGACAGGATCGGTGGCCGGGTACGCCGCTGCTCACGGCCGTCCCGGCGGCGTTGCCGCTTGGCCTCCAACCGGGTGGAGCCGGCCAGTCCCTGGACCTCATCCATCCCGGTACCGCGAGGCTCCCGAACCCGGACAACTGTGTTGGGAGGATCATCCGGCGCCGGTTCGGTGTCAATGGCCGTGCCCCGGCGGCGACGACGACGGCGACGACGAACGCTGCTGATCTCCTCCACGCCTTCAACACCGGACAGGAGCTGCTCCCCGTGAGACTCGGTGTCCGGGTCGGTGTGAGAGGTGTCAGAGCCCATGCTGGGTTCGGAGATCTCCACCGCTTCCTGAGGAGCGGTCTCCTCGGTGACCTCCTCTTCGACGCTTTCGCCGCCCCTGCCGCGTCCGCGACCCCGGCGGCCCCGGCGGCGACGTCGACGCGTCACCGTGATGTCCGCACTGTCGGTGTCGTCGACGCCGTCGAGCCCTTCCTCGCTGTCGGACGGCTCGGATGTGTCCTCCAGCTCCTCCGGCGTTTCAAGCTCTTCGCGGCCGGTCCGGTTCTTGGCGCCTCGTTCCGCCCGTGTGTCCCCCACCGAGCTGGTCTGATCGGACTCCGCCGTTACCTCGTCATCGGCCGACGATTCGTCAACGGGTGCCACCGACGCTGCGCGCCGAGAACGGGAACGTCGACTCGTACTGGTGGGCGTCGGCTCCTCGAAGTCCTCCGACGGTTCAGGAGGCGAGAGCGGTTCAGGCGCCATGAACAGCGCCGGGACCGGGGCGGGTCGACGTCGAGTCGGCGGCGTTGGAGGTTCAGGTTCGGGGGTCGGTACCGGCGGAATCGTCACCACCGGGGGTGGTGGCGCGTTGAAGACCGGTGTCGTTGGTGTTTTGGGAACCTGAGGCGCCTCAAAGACTGGCGTACCCTCATCCTCGCTCTGCCTGCGCCGACGTCGAGTACGAGCGGTTGGGGATGTCGTTGGCTGCTCCGAAGCCGACGTCTCCCCCTCAACCCGGGAAGGTGAGGATTCGGCCTGTGTTTCTGATTCGGACCCTTGAGCAGACAGGTTAGGTTCGTTCGTCGGAGACGACTCCATCTGTCCGGTCGACTCCGAAGTGGCAGCAGTACTGCGACGACGGCTCGTACGAGTGCGACGCGCGGGCTTCTGATTGGTGGATCCCGCGGTGTCGATATTCGCGTTATCCGTGTGAGTATCTGCTGTTTTATCTGTAGACCCGTTGGCGGTCTCGGTCACCGGCACCACGCCGGCGTCCGCGCCGCCCGTGGGCTCGTTGTCGAGCATACGGACGTTCTCCAGTTCCGCCGTCCCCGGGCGCGGTGACGCTGCCACGCAGGGACGGTCGCGTTATCAGGCGATCCATGTGGACCGCATAAAGTCGTCCTTCCCCGGAGCGGGGTCCCCCTGACCCCACCGCCGGACCGTCAGGCTGACGGCGTGCCGGTGAGGGCCCCGTCGCGATCCGCCTGAAGCGGGTCGATAATCGCCCCCTGCTCGGTGAGCGCCCCTTGGGCGATCCGCGCCACACGGGGCGGCACCGGCGGCTCCAGATCGGCCACCACGCGCAGTCCGGCCAGGACCTCATCGGGTCGTACGGACGGTGTGACGTGCCGTACGACAAGCTCGAGTATCGCACATGTGGTGTCGGATTCCCCGGAGGGCGCCACGTCGGAGGCCGCCGCGCCGGTCATATCTGACATGATATCCGACTTACCTACCACCGTCGCTCTCACGACTGGGGCCCGGGCGTCCAAGGAGCGTCGCCCCTGCTTGGTCAGTCGTTCAACCGGCACTTCAGAAGCGGCGAGGAACGCGTCAACCGCCTGGCGGAGCCGCTCCGGCTCCACGCCCGACAATTCCACCCGCCAGTGGGAAACCTGGATTCGATCGGCGAGGCTGGCTGTCTGCGCCTCAACCGCCTCTATGACGTCCAAGCCGGGTGGAAGCACGTGATCCAGCGCGGTACGCAGCTCCTCCGGTTCCATTCGGGCCTGCAGGGCAAGCTCCGCGTACTCGGCCTCGCTGGCCACTCCGGTTGGAGCCGCACCGACGTAGGAGATCCGGGGATGCGGACTGAAACCCGACGAGTAGGCGATCGGGATCTGAGCCCGACGAACCGCGCGTTCCAGAGCGCGTGCGAAGTCTCGATGGGAAAGGAACCGAAGCCGGCCCCGCTTGGCGTACCGGATCCGGATCCGCTGTACCACCGGTGCCGCCGGTTCCCGGTCAGGACGCGGGGTCATGCGCCGCTCCGCACAGAGATCAAAGGAAGCAGCTTGGCACCGGTGGGGCCGACCTGAATCTCGGTACCCATCGAGGGGCACACGCCGCAGTCGAAGCAGGGGGTCCAGCGGCAGTCGTCCTGTTCCACCTCAGCCAAGGCGTTCTGCCAGTCCTCCCACAGCCATTCCCGGTCCAGCCCGGAGTCCAAGTGATCCCACGGTAGAACCTCGTGCTGATCACGTTCCCGCATGGTGTACCACTCCAGTGACACACCCAGCGGTGTCAGCTCGGCCTCGCAGGCGTCCACCCAACGCTGGAACGAGAAGTGTTCGCTCCAGCCGTCGAATCGGCCACCCTCGGCCCACACGCGCCGGATCACTCGTCCTACTCGACGGTCACCCCGGGACAGCAGGCCCTCAATCAGCGACGGTTCGCCATCGTGGTAGCGGAATCCGATGGCGCGCCCCAGCGAACGATCCGCGTTGATCGCCTGCTTGAGCAGCTTCAGTCGCCGATCAATGGTCTGCGGGTCAGTCTGCGCCGCCCACTGGAACGGAGTGTGCGGTTTGGGCACGAACCCACCGATCGACACCGTGCAACGGATGTCCTTGGAACCGGTCGCCGCCCGCCCCGCCTTGATGACCTCGTGGGCGAGCCGGGCGATCTGCACCACGTCTTCATCGGTCTCGGTGGGCAGACCGCACATGAAGTACAGCTTCACCTGCCGCCATCCCCGCGTGTAAGCGGTGACCACCGTGCGGATCAGGTCCTCCTCGGTGACCATCTTGTTGATCACCCGTCGGATCCGCTCGGAGCCGCCCTCCGGCGCGAAGGTCAAGCCGCTCCGCCGGCCGTTGCGGGACAGTTCCTCGGCCAAGGTCACGTTGAACGCGTCCACTCGGGTAGAGGGCAGCGACAGGGACACGTTCTCCCCGTCGTACCGATCAGCCAACCCGGAGCAGATGTCAGCGATTTCGGAATGGTCGGCTGACGACAGCGACAACAGACCGACTTCGCTGAAACCGGACTCCCGCAGCCCGTTGTCGACCATCTCACCAATCGTGGTGATCGAACGCTCCCGCACCGGACGGGTGATCATCCCGGCCTGACAGAACCGGCAGCCCCGGGTGCAGCCTCGGAAGATCTCCACCGCGTACCGCTCGTGCACCGTCTCCGCCAGCGGCACCAGCGGCTTCTTCGGGTACGGCCAGGAGTCCAGGTCCATGGTGGTGCGCTTGTGCACCCGGAACGGAACGTCCGGGCGAGTGGGGACCACCCGTTGAATCCGACCGTCGGGGAGGTAGTCGACCCGATAGAACCGGGGCACGTAGATGGCTTCGGTACGCGCGAGCCGCAGCAGCAGCTCCTCACGCCCGCCGGGGCGTCCCTCTGCCTTCCACTCCCGGACGATGTCGGTGATCTCTAGAACGGCTTCCTCGCCATCGCCGAGGACAGCGGCGTCGATGAAGTCAGCGATCGGCTCGGGGTTGAACGCGGCGTGGCCACCGGCGATGACGATCGGGTGGGTCTCGTCCCGTTCAATCGCGTCGAGCGGGATACCAGCGAGGTCCAGCGCGGTGAGCAAGTTGGTGTAGCCCATCTCGGTGGCGAACGACACCCCGAGAATGTCGAAGTCACCCACCGGCCGGTGCGCGTCGACCGTGAACTGCGGGACACCGTGCTGGCGCATCAGCGCTTCGAGATCCGGCCAGACCGCGTAGGTGCGCTCGGCGAGTACATCTGGCTGCTCGTTGAGGATCTCGTAGAGGATCTGGATCCCCTGGTTGGGGAGTCCTACTTCGTACGCATCGGGGTACATCAAACACCAGCGGACTGTGGTGGAATCCCAGTCCTTGGTCACGGCACCCAGCTCGCCGCCGACGTACTGTATCGGCTTTTGCACCTGATACAGCAGCGGCTCTAGCCGGTGGAAGATGCTCCCCTTGCTCATAACCGTCCAGCCTACGCGGCTCGTGCGGCGGCCTTCCCACCGCGCCGGCATCTGCACATCCCGCCTCGACGTCGTCGGATCCAGACGCGCGGCGGTCCCTGACGTTACACCAGCACGGATACCGGCCGCTTCGGTGGTCAAACTGTGATGTATCGATTCGTACATCGATATGGCGGCCACGTGTTGATGCACCCACCTCAATTCACGGTACGCCCGCGCGCGTCTCGACGCCCGCCTCAAGGGTGCTGCCACGCGCCTGCTTGGGGCGTCCCGTGGCGGGACGCCCCAAGCGGTTACCTCTCCTGTCAGACACGTCCTGCTCAGACGCGTCCTGCTCAGACGCGGTTTACCTGGACGCGGATCTCCTCCCCGTCACCGACCTCACCGGCGTACCCATCGTCACTGGTCGCCCCGAACACCACCGAGGTCGCCAGAGTCTCCCGCGCGATGAAGTCCTGGTGCGTCTGCGCCGCCGCCGTCACCTGCTCGGAGGCCTGGAGGGTGAGGGTGATCCGGTCGGTGACGTCCAGCCCAGCCTCTCGACGGGCCAGTTGCACCACCCGGATCACGTCACGGGCCAGTCCTTCAGCCGTCAGCTCGGGGGTGACCGTGGTGTCCAGCACCACGGCGCCTTCACCACCGGGCAGTGGCGCCGACCGCAGCGCCCCCTCCTGCTCGGTGACCACGAACTTCAGCTCGTACTCGCCCTCGACCAGCTCGATGCCACCGGCGGTGACGACTCCGTCGGTCACCGACCACTCGCCCCGCTTGACGGCGCCGATCACCTTCTGGGTGTCCTTGCCCAGACGTGGCCCAAGCGCCCGCGGCACCACGGTGAGCACCCGCTGGCAGTAAGAGCCGACGTCTGGGGTGAAGGTCACCTGCTTGACGTTCACCTCGTCGGCGACGATCCCAGCGAAGGGTTCCAGCGCCGCCGCGTCAGCGGTGGCGACGGTCAGTGACGGCAGGGGCAGGCGTACCCGCAGCCCGTTCGCCTTACGCAGCGACAGCGCCGCCGAGCACACCTCGCGCACCGCGTCCATCGCCGCCACCAGGTCGTGGTCGCTGGGGAACGCGGACGCGTCCGGCCAGTCGGTCAGGTGCACCGAACGCTCCCCGGTCAGGCCACGCCAGATCTCCTCCGTGACCAGCGGGGCCAGCGGCGCCGCCACCCGGCACAGGGTCTCCAGCACCGTGTACAGCGTGTCGAAGGCGTCCCGGTCCCCCGTCCAGAACCGGTCCCGGGAGCGACGCACGTACCAGTTGGTCAGGGCATCCAGGTACGTGCGGATGGAGCCGCAGGCGCCGGAGATGTCGTAGGTGTCCAACTGCTCGGTGACCCTGCTGACCAATTCCCCGGTCTTGGCCAGCACGTACCGGTCCAGCAGGTGCTCAGAGTCGGTCCGCCACCGCGCCTGGTAGCCCTCCGCGTTGGCGTACAGCGCGAAGAAGTACCAGACGTTCCACAGTGGCAGTAGCACCTGCCGCACCGCGTCCCGGATCCCGTTCTCGGTCACCGACATGTCGCCGCCGCGCAACACCGGTGCGCTCATCAGGAACCAGCGCATCGCGTCCGACCCGTACAGGTCGAACATCTGGTAGACGTCCGGGTAGTTGCGCAGGCTCTTGGACATCTTGCGGCCGTCGTCGCCGAGCAGGATGCCGTGGCTGACGCAGTTGCGGAACGCCGGACGGTCAAACAGCGCCGTGGCCAGCACGTGCATGGTGTAGAACCAGCCCCGGGTCTGGCCGATGTACTCCACGATGAAGTCGCCCGGGTAGTGGTTCTCGAACCATTCGCGGTTCTCGAATGGGTAGTGCACCTGGGCGAACGGCATCGACCCGGACTCGAACCAGCAGTCGAGCACCTCGGGCACCCGCCGCATCATGGAGCGCCCCGTGGGGTCGTCTGGGTTGGGACGGGTCAGCTCGTCGATGGCGGGCCGGTGCAGGTCGGTCGGGCGTACCCCGAAGTCCCGTTCCAACTCGTCGAGGGAGCCGTACACGTCGACCCGGGGGTACTCGGGGTTGTCTGACACCCACACCGGGATCGGTGAACCCCAGAACCGGTTACGGCTGATCGACCAGTCGCGCGCGTTCGCCAGCCACTTGCCGAACGAGCCGTCCTTGACGTGGCCGGGGATCCAGTTGATCTGCTGGTTGAGCTCGACCATCCGGTCGCGGAACTTGGTGACCGCCACGAACCAGCTCGACACCGCCTTGTAGATCAGCGGGCTGTCGCAGCGCCAGCAGTGCGGGTAGCTGTGGTTGTAGGTGTCGTGGCGGATGACGACGCCCCGCTCCTTGAGGTCCCGGATGATCACCCGGTTGGCCTCGAAGACCTGCATGCCCTGGTATGGGGGCACCTGCGCGGTGAAGCGGGCGTGGTCGTCGACCGTCACCACTGTGGGGATGCCCACGGCGTTGCAGGCGTTCTGGTCGTCCTCACCGAACGCCGGCGCCATGTGCACCGCCCCGGTTCCGTCCTCGGTGCTGACGAAGTCCGCCGCGATGACCTGGAAGGCGTTGGGGGTGTCGGCCAGGAAGTCGAACAGCGGTGTGTATCGCCGCCCCACCAGCTCGCTGCCTTTGAGGGTGCCGACTCGGACCGCGTCGCCGAACTCCTTGGCGTACGCGCCCAGCCGTGCCTCCCCCAGGATGTAGCGCTCACCGTCGCGCTCCAGCACCGCGTAGTCGATGTCGGGGCCGACTGCGACGGCGAGGTTGGACGGCAAGGTCCACGGCGTGGTGGTCCACACCAGCAGGTTCTCCCCGGTCTCCAGACGCAGCGCCACGGTCAACGCGGGGTCCTGCCGCTCCCGGTACACGTCGTCCATCCGGGTTTCGGTGTTAGACAGCGGAGTCTCACACCGCCAGCAGTACGCCAAGACCCGGAAGCCCTGGTAGATCAGACCCTTGTCGTACAGGGTCTTGAACGCCCACATGACGCTCTCCATGTAATTCAGGTCGAGCGTCTTGTAGTCGTTGGTGAAATCCACCCACCGGGCCTGGCGGGTGACATAGCGCTCCCATTCCTGGGTGTAGCGCAGGACGGAGGTCCGGCAAGCCTCGTTGAACTTCTCAATGCCTAGTTGCAGGACCTCGCTCTTGGTGGAGATACCGAGCTGTTTCTCCGCCTCCACCTCGGCTGGCAAGCCGTGACAGTCCCATCCGAACCGGCGTTCCACACGTCGACCGCGCATCGTCCGATAGCGCGGTACCACGTCCTTGACATAGCCGGTGAACAGGTGCCCGTAGTGGGGCAGGCCATTGGCGAACGGAGGGCCGTCGTAGAAAACGTACTCATTGGAACCGTTTTCGCCGGCGGGATGCCGCTCAACCGAGGCAGCGAAAGTGCCGTCGTCGGACCAGTACTGGAGTACGCGCTCTTCGATCGCCGGGAAAGATGGATTGGCCGGCACACCACGTTCGGGGGCGTCCTTGGGGTACGCCATTGTTGGGTTGCTCCTCGTCGACACACGCTGTGGTGGTTCTCTGGCGTGCGAGGACGAGCCGATAGGGCCCGCGGTACCACCCCGCTTGACGGTCACGTGGTGAGGTGACCGCCCACTCATTGACCGGCTGTGACGGGCCGGACCCGTCCGGTTCTACTCAGGCTGACGCCTTTTCTTCCGGAGGCTCACCGGTGATGGCCGGGTCATCGCCTGTGCCCCCAAGGGTAGCCGAGCCGTCTGCACGCCTCACACTCAGTTCCGGTGTCCTCGGGCCCGCCTGACCGGCGACACCGCATCTGCCGGAATAGTGCTCCACCGGCGATACCCTGGGGTGCCCCACGGCCCTGACGTCCGCCCCTGTCGGCCTTCCCTCTCCGACCCAGAGGTACGCGCGCCCGCCCGCCGTGGCGGCCGTGGCGATAGCGGAGGCGACCATGACGTCGTTGAGGCGTTCTGCGTGATCAGCGTCGAGATACGGGACAAGAACAGGACGATAAAAACGGAACAGAGCGAGACGCAAGACGCGATTTTTAACTTTCCGCGATCACATAAAAGCGAAAGCGTTATATCCCTATTCGGTCAAATCACGCGCCCTGCCGGACCGCCGCTTCGGCATACCATTCTGGTATGGCCATGACCTTGCGTCTCCCTGGAGAGCTGGACCGGGCCGCCCGCGAGCTCGCCGACCGGCGAGCACCGCAGCCTGCACAGCTTCATTGTCAACGCGGTGGATGAATACGTCCGCCGTCATGGCATGGACGTGGTCGTCCGCCAAGTCGGCATGAGCCTCGCGGAACGGTATACGGAAGCGCTGGACCGGCTCGGGAAGTCGTGAGCGTGGTCTATTACCTCACGGATCATCACCTTCTTGAAATCGCCCGACTCGCGACCGGTGCCCAACCATTGGGCGTGACCTCGGTCTGCTGGAGTCCGCCGCTCAACGTCCGGCGTCTTTCATGTTTGGGCAGGAGCAGTACTCATCACTGCCAATGAGGCGGCGGCCCTCATGCACTCGATCGCGCGATTCCATCCGCTGGTCGACGGCAACACGCGGCTCGCGTGGTTGGCCACGGCGACATTCTGTGAAATCAACGGCGCGTCCGTGATCACCAGCAATGACCAGGCATACGAGTTGATCATGGCGGTGGCGGAGGGAGAACTGTCCGAGGTACACGACATCGCCAAAGCCTTGAAAGCCGCTGATCCGACTTCAGGAGCCACCGGCCTCCAAGATCAGCCTCCAAGGCGCGTGATCAGGCGTAATCGCGCGTAATCACCAGCCACCGCGGTAGGTTCTTCCCGTCCCCGAAGGGCTTCCTCGTCTCCCCGGTGTCCGCCGCTTCAACGCCCATCGGTCCGGCCAACGCCTGCTCCATGAAGTACTGGGTTACTGGGTTCCCGTTTCGGCTCACCGCAGTGCCAAAGAGACGTCAAAGATTTCCGCCGGCGACTCTTGTCGCCGGCGGAAACCCAGTCAGCTGGGCGCATCCCCGAGGCCACGGCCAAGCCCGCAGCCGGGCCTGGGGCAGAAGAAGGGTTCGCTCAGGACGTTGGCGGTTCCAGCTCGATGGACCACAGGGGTACGCCGTCGGCGTCCCGCAGCCGAACCGTCAGATATCCATCACGGTCGATGGAAACTTCTCCGAAGTGCTGGTAGCCGTCGGCCGGTGAAGTGTTCGCCGCCGGCGGCGCGTGCATGAACACCGCCTCCGGCCCGAATGTGCCGTCCAACTGGTTCGGTCCGAACGCCCCAGCGTGCAGCGGGCCGGTGACGAACTCCCAGAACGGCGTGAAGTCTCTGATCGCGGCCCGGGCCGGGTCGTAGTAGTGGGCGGCGGTGTAGTGCACGTCAGCAGTCAGGAACGCGATCCCGGTGACGTTGTGACGGTGCGCGGCCCGCAGCACCTCGGCGAACTCCAACTCCCGCCCCAACGGCGCCCCGTGGTCACCTTGGGCGACGCCTTCCTGTGCGGTCGCTCCGTCCGGCACGATCAGACCCAGCGGCAGATCAATAGCGATGAGCTTCCAGGTGGCCCGAGAGGCGCGCAGCTCCCGGATCAGCCACTCTCGCTGCCGCCGTCCTAACAGGCCGCGCCGAGAATCGGCGTACACGTTGTCGCTGTTGGGATCCTTGTAGGTCCGCATATCCAGCACGAACAGATCCAGGTGCCGTCCGTAGGACAACTTCCGGTAGATGCGCCCCTCAGGATCAGCGGGCGACACCGGTGTCGGCAGCCATTCGTGGAACGCGCGCTTAGCGCGTGCCGCAAGCACGTCGACCCGCCGCTCGGTGTACCGCGAATCGTCGAGGATCTCACCCGGGTACCAGTTGTTGACCACCTCGTGGTCGTCCCACTGGTTGATCTGCGGTACCTCGGCGACGAACGCCCGCAGGTGCTCATCCAACAGGTTGTAGGCGAACTGTCCCCGGTACTCGTCCAGGGTCTCGGCCACCTTGCTCTTCGCCGGCGTCACCAGGTTCCGCCAGACTCGCCCGTCCGGCAACGTGACCGTCTCGGTCAACGGATTGTCGGCGTAGACGGTGTCCCCACTGCAGAGGAAGAAGTCGGGGCGCAGGGCACGCATCGCGTTGAAGATCCGCATGCCGCCGAAGTTCGGGGAAATGCCCCACCCTTGACCAGCGATGTCCCCGGACCACACGAATCGGACCGCGTCATCGCCCGCGGTCCGTAGCGTCCCCACCAACGGCTCGCTCATTAAGCGACGCTCGCCCTCCACCCAGACCCGGTAGTGGAGGCGTTCCGCCCGGGGCAAGCCAGTCAGGCGTACCTTGCCGGTGAAGTCGGTGTTCGGGGTCAACATCGGCCCCTGGAAGCGACGGACTCGCCGGAATGATGGGTCTCGACTGACCTCAACGATCATCCGGCCCGTCCGGTCGGCCCTGGTCCACACCAAAGCGGAGTGGGTGGTGACATCACCGCTTTGCACTCCGTGGGTGAGCACAGGACGGCCGGAGCGCGCCAGCGCCGGGGCGCCGGTGAAGGCACCGACAGCCAAGCCGGCGCCGGCCGCGAGTAGGGTGCGACGGTTCAGTTCGGGCATGTGTGCCTCCCGCGTTGGTCATCGCCCCAGGTCTAGCGGGCGTGGATGGCGGGAAGGCGAACGACTGTCGTCGGATCGACCCGAGCTAACCGAAGTTTTCCCACGTCGGGACGGGGCACGGTACGCAAACGCCCGGCCAGGCAACGTCATGCGGGCGCCCCGTCACGCAGCGCACCACGACAAGCGCGATGCCGACTTATCACAGCGTGTGGTTAGGGAACCAGAGCGCAATCTCCCGCTTGGCGCTGTCGGGTGAGTCCGAAGCGTGCAGGATGTTCTCCTGGTTGGACAACGCGAAGTCACCCCGGATCGTGCCGGGTGCGGCCTGACGGCCATCGGTCGCGCCGGTGAGGGTACGCACCACGCTGATCGCCTGGTCCCCCGCCACAATCAAGGCGACGAGGGGGCCGGAGGTCATGAATTCCTTCAACGACGGATAGAAGGAACGACCGATGTGCTCGGCGTAATGCTGGTCGGCCAATTCTTCAGACATGGTGCGCATTTCCATCGCCTCGATGGTGAGACCTTTGCGCTCAAAACGACTGATCACCTCACCGATGAGGCCACGACGGACAGCGTCAGGCTTGATCAGAACGAGCGTGCGCTCGGACACGGGGCGCTCCTCAAGGTCATGGAGAGAGTTTTTGAAGGCTCATGAGGAACGGAAGGAAATTCCGCGATAGCAGGGTATCCACCCGTCGCGGAGGGTTGCCGGCCGACCCCAGGACGTTGCGTTTGACCCCGTTGTGTTTAACTCCCGTCACTATGCGACATCCCGGCACGACATTCCATACTCTGGTACTTCCCTCTACCCGTTAAGCGGCCTAGCCTCACGCTTGGACACGATGGGAGGTCCGGCCGTGCCGAACGCCAGCGGATCACCACATTCCGACAGCCGTGCCCTGCTTGGAACCATGGTTTTGATGGTTGCCGGGTTCCTGATCGCCGCGGGGACGGGCGGTGGTAACACCACCGTCGCCATGATCGGGGGCGGCTTGGCCATCAGCACGGTGGTGTACCTGACTTTCCGTAGTAGCAGCGCTCGCTCTGGCCGGCTCGTCGACGGGACCGCCCATGTGGTGTCGGTCAACGACCCACCCACGGCCGCCACTCACGGTCGGTGTGAACTCAACTTGGTCGTGCAGGCGCCCCGTCTGACCGCGACCGTGGTGCGGATGCGTGACAACGCGGTTCCGGTCACCAAATGGCCGACTCCCGGTGCCAGCTTGCCGGTGCTGGTTGACCCGAAGGAGCCGCGCGACATTCGGGTGTGCTGGGACAAGGTCGCCGCCCGGCAGCCTTCCAGCTTCCGCCAGTCACCGGTGAGTACCGTGTCACGCCCCAGGCAGACCCCGCTCAGCGATGCCACGCCGGCTGGCACGGTCATCGACATCGAACCATCCGGCGGATCCGCCCCGACCCTGGTCGAGGCGGACGACTCCATCGACCTGGGATACCTCGGGCCGGATCCAGAATCGTCCCGTCTGTCCGAGGCTGATCTGGACTCCCTGCTGGCGGATTACGGCTCCCCCATCCGGGAGGTCGGTGTCACGCTGGTGGTCTCTAACCTCAACAGATCACTGGCCTTCTATCGCGACACGCTCGGCTTTTTCCAAGTCGAGAGCGGCCCCAACATGGTCCTGTTGGAGGCCCGCACCGGGCGGTTACTGCTGCGGCAACGCGACGATGCCCAGCCCAGGCCTCCTCGCCTGATGCATCTGACCCTGGAGGTCTCCGATATCGAGACCGCGTACCGGTCACTGTCTGAGCGAGGTGTGGAGTTCCTGCACGCCCCGCGTCCTGTGCTACGTGGGGAACTGTTGGAGCTGTGGGCGGTGTCTTTCTCCGACCCCGACGGTCACGGTGTGGCCCTCACCAGCTGGCGCCCACGCGAGGACGTCTCCTCCTCCGCTTAGGCTCTCGCCTTACCTGGTGCGAGCGGTCAGGGGATGAGCAGGGTCTTCCCCACGGTCGCACGGGCTTCGATGGCGGCGTGCGCCTCAGCGGCGGCCCGAAGAGGGAAAGTTTGCCCAATGACGGGACGCAACCGGCCGGCCGCCGCCTCCTGTAGAGCGGTACGGGCCGCCTGGCGGAGCTCCTCCGGTGACGGCCGTGCGCTCGGCCCGACGATGGTCAGCCCGCGACGCTGGATCTCCTCCTCGTCCAGTGTGGTCATGGCGCCGCTGGCCATACCGTAGGGAGCGAAGCGGCCTCCTTCACGCACCAACCCGAAAGCGGCTTGCCCGATCGCGCCACCGACGCCGTCGAACACCAGGTCAACTCCGCGCCCACCGATGATGGCCCGAACCTGGTCAGTCCAGTCCGCCGTGGTGTAGTCGACGCTGTCCTCCACTCCCCACTGCGTGACCAGTCGCCGTTTCCGCTCACCCCCCACAGCGGCGATCGGCCGAGCCCCGCGGGCGCGGACCAGCTGTGTCAGGAGGCTCCCCACGCCTCCGGCGGCGGCCTCAATCAGAACCCACTCACCGGCTTGCGGCTCTGCGAGCTGGGTCAGCCATATCGCGGTACGCCCGTCCGCCAGCAGGGCTGTCGCCTCCTGCAGCCCCAGTCCCTCAGGCACTTCCAACAGGTCCGTGGCGTTGACCACTGCTCGCTCGGCGTACCCGCCGGTTCCCCCGGTGGTGCTGATCACCCGGGTGCCGATCAGCGCCTGGTCAACCCCGTCGCCTACGGCGATCACTTCGCCCCCGACCCCGTTACCCAGGATGGCTGGCAGGGTCGGTGCGAGAGCGGGGTTCGGTGCCGCGCCGGCTCGAACCTGGGTCTCGACGAAGGTGACGTTCACGACGGCCACGTCGATCAGCGCCTGCCCGGGGCCGGGAACCGGATCCGGAACCTCGCGCAGTTTCAGGACATCGGGAGGTCCAAACGTCTCCAAGACCACAGCCCACATGGCTCCCCCGTTTTTTCGGAGTCATTCACTCCGAAAAACTATATCGGAGAGATCCATTCCGCAATGGCGACTATGCTGTGGCGATAACCACGACAGAACCCCATGACGATGCCCCGGAACGTAACGCAACGCTCAACCCCCGCCCCAAACCGGCGGTCGGAGCCTGAGAACCCAGCAACGACGCGATCCTCGAAGCGCGGTCGGTACGCCGAGGGGATCCGCAATGACCGTCTGCTGCTCGACGCGGCCCGAGAAGTGTTCGCCACGCAAGGCGCGGACGCTCCAGTCTCGGCCGTCGCCGAGCGGGCAGGGGTAGGGATCGCCAGCCTTTACCGCCGGTACAGCGGCAAGGAGGAGCTGCTACAGCGGCTGTGCGTGCTCGCCATGGAGCAGACCATCGAGGCGGCGCAGGAGGCGCTAGAGCAGCAGGACCCCTGGCTCGGCCTCACGCACTACATCCAGCGCTGTATCGCGCACCGCGCCGGAGCGCTGGCACCGGTGGCCGGCACCATCGAGGTCGATGAGGAGATGCGGCGTACCAGCCAGAAAGCGATGGCGCTGGCCGACGCCGTGATCGCGCGGGCCCATGCCGCGGGGATGCTCCGGCGTGATGTCACCACGCTGGACATCTCACTCCTGATCGAACACTTCAGCCGACGTCCCTCCATGGGGGCACCGGACGAGGACACCAACATTCAGCAACGCTTGCTGGCCATCGCGCTGGCCGGACTGCGGCCACCCGCCGGCGACACGCTCGAGCCACTTCCGGGGCACCCACCGGACCGGGAACGGTACGCCGCGCGCTGGCAGAAGTCCTAAAGGCAGAAGTTTGAAAGGCCGAAACGCCGGTCAAGTGTTGAGGATGGTACGTCGCACGTGGAGCACGTACAGCCACACTCCACCGAACGCCAGGCCCAGCAGCGCCAAAGCCCACTGGAACAACCCTGACAACAGGACCAGCGCCTGGAGCACCAGCCCCACCCGCCAGGCGAACGGGTGACGCAGGAAGCCACACAGCAGCAGGCACAGCAGGGCCAAGCCGACCATCACCGCGATCCCCAGCCCGCTCAGGTCACCACCGACCACCCGAATCGGCTGGATCGCCAGCAGAAGCACCACCGCTTCCAGCGTCAAAGCGGCGATACCAAGTCCACGGACGGCCGCGGCTGGATTCCGCAACCCGGAACGCGGCGGCTGCTCAGGCGGTTGCTCATCAGTACTCATCGGACGAACATCTTCCGGGCATCGGCGACGGTCACCACGGAGCCGGTTACCAGGACACCGACTCCTCCCAACGCCGCGTCGGCGTCCGACTCCGCTATACCGATCGCGGTGTCGATGGCTTCCAGCAGATTCGGCACCACCGTGACCCGGTCGACGCCCATCACCTCCCGGGCGACCTTCCCCAACGCCTCGGCGGACATCGCGCGGGGAGAGCTGTTGCGGGTGACGACGACCGCGTCGACCACCGGCTCCAGCTCCTCACACATACCGTGGGCGTCCTTGTCGTCCAAGATGGACAGCACCGCCACGAGCTTGGTGAAGTGGAATTCCGTCTCCAACGTCGAGACCGTCGCCTGCATGCCGGCCCGGTTGTGTGCCGCGTCAAGCAGGACCGTCGGCGAGGTGCGTACCCGCTCCAGGCGCCCAGGCGAGGTGACGTTCGCGAACCCTTCCCTGATCAGGTCCTCGTCCAGCTGCCGTTCGGCGCCGGCCCCCAGGAAAGCCTCCACCGCGGCCAACGCCAAGGCGGCGTTCTGTGCCTGGTGCGCGCCGTGGAGCGGGAGGAACACGTCGCTGTACACCCCGCCCAGGCCCTGCAGCGTCAGCAGTTGACCGCCCACCGCCACCTGACGCCGCAGCACCCCGAACTCCACGCCTTCCCGGGCGACGGTGGCACCCACCTGGACGCAGCGTTCCAGAATCGGACGCACCGCCTCCTCCGGCTGGGCGGCCGATATCAACGTCGCCCCCTCGTGGATGATCCCGACCTTCTCGGCGGCGATGTCGGCTACGGTGGGCCCCAGTAACTCGACGTGGTCCAGTCCGATGGGGGTCAGGACGCACACCGGGGCGGCGATGACGTTCGTGGCGTCCCACTCCCCGCCCAGGCCCACCTCGACAACAGCCACATCCACGGGCGCGTCGGCGAACGCCGCGAAGGCCATGGCGGTGGTCATCTCGAAGTAGGTGAGCGTGTCCGGCGCGTTTTTCGCGTCGATCAGCCCCGCCAGCGGAGCCACGTCGGCATAGGTCGCGGCGAATCGCTCCTCGTCGACGGGTTCACCGTCCAGCGAGATCCGTTCCCGGACCGACTCCAGGTGCGGACTGGTGTAACGCCCGGTCCGCAACCCGTGGGCCCGCAGCAAGGCGTCACACATCCGCGCGGTGCTGGTCTTGCCGTTGGTGCCCGACAGGTGGATCGAGGGGTAGGCCCGCTGCGGGTTACCCATCAGGTCCAGTAACGCCTCGATCCGGCTCCGGTCGGGCACCATGCGTCCGGGACCGCGCGCAAGCAGCTCCCGTTCCGCTTCCTGGAAGTTCACCTTCGTCCCCCGCTGTTCGTATCCCCCCGTACCCGTGCTGTCCCGGGTAGATCAGCCAGGCGCTCAGCCGTCGCGTCCTGTCGTGGGCAGCGCCGCCAGCTGCGCCTCCAGGCGTGCGATCTCGGCTTCGGCCGTCGCCAGGCGTTCACGCACCTTGGCCACCACGGCCTCGGGCGCCTTGGCGAGGAACGACTCGTTCTCGAGCTTCCGCCGGTTCTGCTGTTCCTCTTTACGCGCGGCCGCGAGGTCCTTCTCCAGCCGGGCCCGCTCCGCCGCCACATCGATAGCCCCGCGGGTGTCCAGCTCGACGACTACGCCGCCGGACACCGCCAGCTTCGCCGTCGGGCTGAAGTCCGGGCCGGGCTGGTCCAGCCGGGCCAGCGCACGGATCAGGGTCTCGTGCTTCTCCAGCGCCCCCAGCCCGTCCAGCCGCGCGGCCACCCGCTGGCTAATCCGCAGACCCTGGTCGGAGCGGAATCGGCGTACCTCTGTCACCACCCGCCGCAACGCGGCGATTTCCTCCTCGGCGGCCGGGTTCGCCAGGGCGCGGTCAACGGTTGGCCAGGCCGACACCATGATGCTGTCGTTCCCATCGCCCACCTGGTGCAGCGCCCGCCACAGCTCATCGGTGACGAACGGGATGACGGGGTGGAGCAGGCGCAGCAGGGCGTCCAGCACGTAACCGAGCACCCGACGGGTGACATCGGCGGCGGGGCCACCCGCGTTGAGCACCGGCTTGGACAGCTCCAGGTACCAGTCGCACACGTCATCCCACGCGAAGTGGTACAGCGTGTCACAGACCTTGGCCAGTTCGAACTCTTCGAACTGCTTGTCCACCTCGGCGATGACGTCCTGCAGCCGCGACAGGATCCAGCGGTCCACCGTGGACAACTTGTCCGTCGGGAGTGGACCGTCCACTGTGGCGCCTGACAGCAGCGCGAACCGGGTCGCGTTCCACAGCTTGTTGCAGAAGTTCCGGGAACCGGCGCACCACTCCTCGCTTACCGGCACATCCGCGCCGGGATTGGCGCCCCGCATCAGCGTGAACCGGGTGGCGTCGGCCCCGTACCGGTCCATCCATTCCAGCGGGTCGACCACGTTCCCGAAGAACTTGGACATCTTCTTGCCGTACTGGTCGCGCACCATCCCGTGCAGCAAGACCACGTCGAACGGCTGACGTCCATTCATCGCGTACAGCCCGAACATCATCATTCGGGCGACCCAGAAGAAGAGAATGTCGTACCCGGTCACCAGCACGCTGGTCGGGTAGAACCGCCGCAGGTCCTCAGTGTCGTCCGGCCACCCGAGTGTGGAGAACGGCCACAGCGCCGAGGAGAACCAGGTGTCCAGCACGTCCGGGTCCTGGACCCACCCCTCCCCGGCGGGCGGCTCTTCGTCCGGCCCCACACACACCGTCTGACCGTCCGGGCCGTACCAGACCGGAATCCGGTGCCCCCACCACAGCTGGCGAGAGATGCACCAGTCATACATGTTGTCGACCCAGTCGAAATACCGCTTGGCCATCTCCGGCGGGTGGATACGCACCCGGCCGTCCCGGACCGCGTCAGCGGCCGCCTTCGCCAACGGACCGACCTTGACGAACCACTGCAGGGACAGCCGCGGCTCCACCACCGTCTTGCAGCGGGAGCAGTGACCGACCGCGTGCTTGTAGGGGCGGATCTCATTGACGATCCGACCTTCGGCGCGCAACGCCGCCACAATCGCCGGGCGCGCCTCGAACCGGTCCAAGCCTTGGAACGGACCGTGCGCGGTGATCACCCCGTGCTCATCCATCACGGTCAGCGACGGCAGACCGTGCCGCTGCCCGATCTCGAAGTCATTCGGGTCATGCGCGGGCGTCACCTTCACCGCACCGGTTCCGAATTCCGGATCGACGTGGGGGTCAGCCACGATCGGGATCCGCCGACCGGTCAGCGGTAGCTCGACCTCCTTACCGACCAAGTGCCGGTACCGGTCGTCGTCCGGATGCACCGCCACCGCGGTGTCTCCCAGCATGGTCTCGGCCCGGGTAGTGGCCACGACGATCTGAACGTCCCCGTCGCCGTAGCGAATCGAGACCAGCTCGCCCTCGTCCTCGCTGTGCTCCACCTCGATGTCCGACAGCGCGGTCAGACACCGCGGGCACCAGTTGATGATGCGCTCGGCCCGGTAGATCAGGCCGTCGTCGTAGAGGCGCTTAAAGATCGTCAGGACGGCCCGCGACAGGCCCTCATCCATGGTGAACCGCTCACGGCTCCAGTCCACCGAGTCCCCCAGCCGGCGCATCTGACCCAGGATCGCGCCGCCTGACTCGGCCTTCCATTCCCAGACCCGCTCCACGAACTTCTCCCGCCCCAGGTCGTGACGGGACAGCCCCTTGGCAGCGAGCTGGCGTTCAACCACGTTCTGGGTGGCGATACCCGCGTGGTCCATACCTGGCAGCCACAGCGCCGCGTACCCCTGCATCCGACGCCGCCGGATCAACGCGTCCTGGATCGTGTGGTCCAGCGCGTGGCCGATATGCAGCGAACCGGTGACGTTAGGTGGGGGAATGACGATGCAGTACGCGGGCCGCGGTGTCCCATCCTCCCGCGGGGATACGTCAGGGGCGAAGTAACCGGCATCCATCCACCGCTGATAGAGGCGTTCCTCCACAGCGGCAGGGACGTACTGAGCGGGCAACGCGATGGTCGGCTGCGGTGTTGCGGTCACTCAAGCGAGTCTACGGATTTACGTGACCTGGAAGCACGCCGGGTGAGCGCCTCTCGAGGTCACGGGCGATTCGGGGCCCAAACCGCGTTATACGGCTGTATGCCCCGCGTGGGCACCGTAACCGAGTCAGGCGCGACGGCCGCGACCGTTCTCAGTAATACCTCAGGGGTCACGGCCAGTCGACGCAGCGGCATCTTCACGGCCGATCGATGGTTCACCTGCACGTTCAACCAGTACTGAGGAGACCGACGGCGGAAGAAGCTCGTCTCTGAGTGGATGTAGATCGTGCGCACCTCTTCCCAGTCAAAGCGCTGGGTGACCCCGTCGTAGGTCACCTCGAGGTAGTGAGGGTCAACAACGATCCAATCCTTGCCGAATCTAGGCAAAACACGACAACTTGCCCAACCAAATAATAAAGCTATCGTTGTGTTAAACACTATAGATATCGCTCCAAGCGTTAAAACTTCGCCAAATATTGGAAAAATATGAATACTGCGCAACACCATCGAAAGAAAAGCCAGCATTGCCAGAAACAGCGTCGCTGACGCCATGATCCGAAAGATGCCATCGTGCCGTAACTGTGACTGTACAACCAGTTTCATGGCGGTCGATCGTACGCAACCAGAACACCTTAATAGGCATCGAAAGCCCTAAAACTTGCCTTGAGCTTGATCAGCTTCGGCATACCCCAACTTCAGTTATACCTGATTTAACCACTTATCAAGGCATAAGCTGGAAGTTATCCATAGGGGCGGAACTGACCTTCCCATTCTCCCGACGCAGACACTACTGTCATACAGCGCATTCCCCGACTTCCTCTCTTTTCTGAGCATTTCTACAGGAGCATCGCGAGATGACCACCCTCGCCACACGCCAGATAGTCGGGTTCGGCTTTCTCGTTCTCCTTCCCGTCATCGCACTCCTTATCGCAGCGACTCTTCTGTATACGCACATCAAAGAATCCACGTCAGACGGATCAGAAGCCACATACCGCCCGCCACTTATCCCACCGAACCCTGAATCTTCATCATCACGATTCACCTTCGAAACATTGCCTTCCTGCGAACAACTCACCCCACTCGTAGCGCACCCGCACTTCACCGATTGGGAGATCACTCGAGAAGAAGGCACACCTAGTCCGACTATCCAAAGTCAATACGAAATCAAAATTCATTGCAACACCGAAGTAACACTGACCAACCCTGGATCCCCTATCAGGATTCCCTATTGATTAACGTTTACCGCTTTAACGAAGTGGAATGCTCGACACTAACGGCAGCCGAAAGCGCCCTAAGTCTTACAATGGGTTTAGTAGATTCCGGATGCAGAACTAGAGAACTCCCCCTCTTGAACTTGATGGCGATTATCAGTATGCAGCACCATGTCGGAATACTAATCATCCTTACGAAAGTAGCGTCGTACTAACCATTGACCATACAGTTATTGCAACCTGGATAGCATTTACACGAGGCGATGAGCCAACTAGAGAAATAGCAGACCTAAGTTACGAATATAACATTCAGGTCGCCCAGGACATATCCAGAGTCCTCTAATAAGAGACTGAATATATTCAGACACGCCGCGGAAGCTACTTATGCCATACCATTTATCGACCCTCAAGACGCTCTAAGCATCGCCGGGGGTCTTATAACGACTGTCGGTAGGTTATAGACCTCATACTCAGCGAGATCAGTCGACAACAAGAGCTCGCCGCAAGCCTTTTACAACTCCAGGATCCGACTATAGGTAACCAAAACCTGGCACCCCAAGATCATGCGCCAGTTGGATTTCCTGAGGATGAGTTGGCATACCCGAACAGTGGCAGGACCCATCACAGTGGTAAGTAGTGGTAAGTACAAGCAAGGCATAGATAGCATGCCCTGGTTCTGTCACCTCGGCCTACGCTGAGAGCTCCATAAAAAAGTGGCGTAGGGCGCCGGCGATCAGGTCAGGCGCCGTCATTGTGACGAAGTGCGACTGGCCTTGCCAAATCACGTGACGTGCTTGAGGCATTGCTTTCGCAAGAGCGTCCATCGTGCTCGGCATCGGCTCCCATGTGTCGGCACCCCGCATCAGCAAAGTCGGCACGCTGATTGAAGACCAGCGCGTGATATCGGTGCTGTCCTGGGTGAGTGCCTCCAGGTCATGGAGCCAGCCGATTGCTGACCGTCGTGCCTCGACCGGATCTGGTGTCTGGTTCTCTGCCGCCGCGGCCAATACGGCAACGATCTCGGCCGGCGCCCGCGCTACTTCATTCAACACCGTGGTCATTTCCCGATGATCGTTCCGTTCAAAGGCGGCGCGGTACCGGTCAAGCAGCGGCACGATCGTCGGCCCGGCCGCAAAGAGCGGCGCCTCGAAAATGGCGAGCGAACGCAAAGTACGCGGATGCGTGGCCGCGGTATGCAACGCCAGCGTCGCACCGTAGGAAGCACCGACGAGGTGAACAGGCGTGCCGGACGCCTCGCTCGCGGCTTCCATAACGGCGAGCATGTCCTGAACCTCGTCGTCAAATGACTTGCGCCCAGAGAGAACCTCACTGGGTCCATACCCGCGTCTGGCCGGCATCCACAGCTCGTAATCGTCAGCGAGCAGGGCAGCGACACCGGCCCAGGAATGCAGTCCGCCTCCGGATCCATGGATGAGAACGACAGGATCGCCGGAACCCACACGTCGCACCACCAGACGGGTGCCGTCCGCGGAGACGACGTGCTGGTCACGGCTACGGTGTCTGTTCACTGGTGGTCTCTTTCCGGGTTGGCCAGTTACTCAAGGTGGCGTGTAGTGCGTCGAGGATGCTGGCCCACGACGCGTCGATGTCGCGGGGATGCCCGAATCCGGCGTTGGCTTCTAGGCTCGTGAAACCATGCAGAGTGCTGCGGACGAACCGGATTGCGTCGGTGAGGTCCGGCTCATCGAGTCCGTAGCCGCGGAGCATCGCATAGCTCAGCTCAATCAAACGCTGATGCCCTACGGAATTCATGCCGATATCGGGCGGCAGTTGCAGTTGTGTCGCGGCGTACTGCCCCGGATGCGCTGTCGCGAACGCGCGCCAGGCGTCCGCAAACCCGATCAGGGCCTGCCTACCGGCTCGACCGGCCACCGCGAGCGCGAGCTTGTCGGCGAATACCGCAGCCGCTCGAACCGCCACTTGCTCGATCAGCGCCTCACGGTTACGCACATGGGCGTACAAGGCGGCATCCGAGACTCCGAAGTGCCGGGCGACCGCTGCGACGGTCAAGCGGGACAGCCCGACCGTGTCCGCCAGCTCAGCTGCGGCGGCTGCGACACGCTCCCTTGTCAGCCCTTGCCGTGGCATCCCAGATCTTCCGCCTGCCAGGAAATAACTTAGGGTTCCTAAGTTACTACTTAGAACCCTTGATCTATCAGCCAGAGGCAGGGCGTACTCTCATCCGCTCCGTCTGGGCCCGCCGCCCGCACCGAAGCCGCCCGCACCGAAGGCGGCGTCCCCGGGGGTCGACGCTCATCCCCACCTCGCCCTCGCTGCTCTCCGGTCTTCTGCCCCTGCCCCGCTCCAGCCGCCTCCTCGGGGCTGTCACCGCATGCATATGCGGCCTCCCCTGCCGCGGGTGTCACCGCTCCGCTGCCCCATTGGTGCCGGCATCGCCGCCATCGTGCCCGTCGGCGCCCGCCCCGGCCTCGTCGGCGCACGTCGCCGACGGACAGGGCTGATAACCAGACTGTGATAAGCACAGTCATGCCCCGAATCGGTGCTCCCGGACGTTCTCCCACACGCACCGTGAACCGGTGAGCGGCTCGACTATGACACCGAAACCGTGAGGGCGTGGCAGAGTGGGGATGGTGGACGGTGGACTCCTGGCACTGCTCAATCCGCTCTGGCAGGCGGTGCTCGGCGTATGCGTAGCGTTGGCCGTCATCGTCGCCAGCTGGCGGCTGTTCGGCCGTGGCCCCTCCCGGATGAGCCGCGGACTCGTCACCGCAGCGGTCGCCCTGCTGTTAGTCCTTATGGTCTCCCTGGTGATCGCTTCGTGGTCCGCTCCCCGCTAGGGGAGGTTCACACACTTGTTGTACGACACGCGAAAACCGAGGGGTGCGAAAGATCGTTGAGCCAGTCAGACTGAACATCATGCGCTGGCAGGCGGATTCAGATCTAGAAACATACGCAGAACGCGTGTTGCCTTGGCTTCAGCGGGACCCGATCGGCAACAACGTCCTGTGCACGATCCTGCAGCTCCGGTTAGACGGCACCATGGACCCCGAGCCGGATGCGCTCTGGCTGCGGACCGAGGGGGAGCTGGAGGGCGTAGCGGTACGGACGCCGCCGCATGGTCTGCTGCTTTCCGACATGTCCACGGAGGTGGCGGAGGCGCTCGGTACTCAACTCGCCGAACGCCACCTCGCGCTGCCGTATGTGGACGGTCCCGCGAAGGCCACGGCCGCTTTCGCGCGGGCGTACTCCCAAGTGTTGGGTGGTGAGCCCAAGCCGGGCCGCAGCCAGCGGATCTTCCAGCTGGACCGGGTCAACCCGCAGCCGGAGGTGCCGGGTCGGCTGCGAGAGGCCACCATGGAGGATTTCGATCTGCTGGCGACCTGGACCCGCTGGTACCTGGAGGACAGCGGGATCCCGGACATCGTCCGGGGCATCGACCGCCGGCTACGCCGAGGCGGCGGGGCCTGGTTGTGGGAGGTCTCGGCTCGACCGGTGTCGATGGCCTTGCTGTCCCCGCCGGTGGAGGGCGTGATGCGGCTGAGCGCGGTGTACACGCCGCCGCAGTTCCGGCGTCGGGGTTACGCCACCGCCTGTGTGGCGGCGTTAAGCCAGCACGCCCTGGATACAGGGGCGACCAGATGCATGCTGTACGCGGATCTGGCCAACCCTGCCAGTAACGGGATCTACCCGCGGATCGGATACCAGCCGGTGAGCGACGTGCAGGTGTGGCACCTGCCGCAGGACACTAGTCGAGTCGCCGGTTGGCGAAACTTGGCAGCTCGGCACGTATCCGTTCCAATCGATCCAGGTCGATTTCGGCCACGGTCACCCCGATGACATCGGGGGCCTGCGCCAGGACGGTTCCCCAAGGATCGATGACCATGCTGCGTCCGTAGCAGGTACGGCCCGGTTTGTGATCCCCAATCTGGCCTACCGCGACCACGTAGCACTGGTTCTCAATGGCTCGTGCCCGCAGTAGCACCTCCCAGTGATCACGGCCGGTGTGAAGCATGAAGGCCGCTGGGACGAGGAGCACCTGCGCGCCAGCCGCAGTCAGTCGCCGGTACAGCTCGGGGAACCTCAGGTCATAACAGATGGACAGGCCCAGTCGTACTCCTTCGAAGTCGGCCGTCACCACCTGGTCGCCGGGCGCGATGCGTTGGGACTCCTGAAAGGAGACCCGTCCGGGGATCTCCACGTCGTACAGGTGGATCTTCCGGTACGCGGCCACGAGGCGTCCGTCACGGTCGAACAGCGGGGAGGTGTTGTAGGAGTGCTCGGGGTCGGGCCCCGTCTCACGGAACGATCCCGCCAGGACGCCGATACGCAACTCCCGGGCGGCGGCGGCGAAGTACTGGGCGAACGCGCCATCGATGGGCTCTGGGGCCGGCTCGGAGGCGGTCGGCCCCAGGTAGTCCACGTACTCCGGTAAAACAGCCAGGTCGGCTCCGGCTTCGGCGGCCCGTTCCAGCAGTTGGCGGGCCTGCTTAAGGTTGGCGTTCCGGTCCTCGGTGGAGTTGAGCTGACACAACGCGACGCGCATATCGCGACCTTAGCGCCGTTTCCGCGTGCTGCTGGGGAACCGCCGCGGCGGCGCGGTTGTGTTGCCTCACGGTGGACAGTCCGCGCCGCCGAGAGCATGCTCCTGGCAGTGCTTAAGCGGCGCCGGCGACCAGAAGCAAGGCCAGAGCCGCGAAGCCCAGACCGGCTATCTGGACCGGCCGTAACCGTTCAGCGTCTACCAGCAGGGCCAGGATGACGGTGCCGGCGGGGTACAGCGTGGTGATCGGTGCGACCACGCTGAGCATTCCCCGCTGGGTCGCAAGCAGGTAGAGGGCGTTGGCGGCCATGTCGAGCAGACCCGCGGTGATGGTCCAGGTAAGGACAGCGCGGCTCATCCGAAACCTGGTCCGGGTGCGGATGCCGGCCCCGTGGAGTGGTTCCGCTTCAGTCGTCGCCACAGCTGCTTGTGTCGCCGGGGCCGCCCGTGTCGTCGAGGCTGCCGCCGCTACCAGGACCGGGTTCTCCACCGGCACGCGCCGGAGAGACACCTGGCTGTCCCATCTGGGGTGTATCCACAGGTACCACGTCACCGCCGCCACCACCCCGAGCCCGAGGGAGGCTCCCCGCGCGGTCGCCAGGGGCCACAAGCCAGCCTGTGGGCTCGCCAGGTCCAGCATGGCGAAAAACAGCCCGAAAGCGGCTCCCGCCACCAGCGCCATGATCACAGGGCCGACGGTGGCCGCGCCGCCGGTGCGACCGGCGCTCTCAGCGCCGGAGGCGGTGTCCTCGGCGTGCGCAGGGGCGGGGGCGAGGCTGACCAGGCCGATCGCCAGGATGGCGCATCCAGCCCCGATCAGGGCGGAAGGGCGTGGCCGCTCTCCCGTGGCCAGCCCTAACATCATAGGAACTAAGGCGGCGGTGACAGCGGTGACCGGTGCCACGACCGTCATCGCGCCGCTCGCCAGACCGCGGTAGAGCAGGACCAGACCGCTTAACCCGGCGATCCCGGCGGCGGCTCCCCAGGCCAGGTCGGTGCCGTCGGGCGTGCCGGGCGCCACGGCCCCGGCGAGGATGAGCAGCAGGGGTACGCCCGCCAGCTGCGAGATCAGCGTGACGGCCAGAACCGGGGCTCGCCGCGTCGCTACTCCGCCGCAGTAGTCGGCGGCGCCGTACACGGCCGCGGAGGCGGCGGCCAGCAGGATGGCGATCATTCCGACACGGACGCCGTGGCGCCCACCGTGATCGTCTCCTCTGGGGTGTCGGCGCTCAGCGTCGCCGTCGCGATCACCGTGTCCGGGGACCAGCGGCGTAGGAGGGTGACCAGGTCCTCGGTGGCGGCCTCCAGCGGATCCCCGACGGCCGGCGCCAGCGCCTCCAGCAGGAAGTACGCGTCCCGTGTCGTCTCCGTCAGCCAGGTGCGGGTGCCCTGACGCCAGTTCCAGCGGCGGCAGGTGACACCGACGTCGTCCCGCCACACCACCTCACCCGGTTCCGGCGATTCGATCACGGGCTCGCCGTTGGCGGTGGTGTCGAAGCGTTCATCGCCCTGCGCCCGCACCAGGCGGCTGGTGCCGCGTACTGTCTGGATGTCCTCACCGCCCACCGGGATCGCGTGCCGGAGGCTCACCGCGTTGTACAGATCGACCAGGACCGAGATGGGTGGTACCCCGCCGCGGCCGGCGCGGCGGATCAGCGCCTCAGCTGAGTTAGGGGTCCGTCGCGGCTTGGCGCCGAAGGCTTGGAACGTCTCCCGCCAGGCGGCCAGGTGGGGGTGGGATGCGGGGTCGGCGGCCAGCCCAGAGGTCACGACGGCCCGCTGCGCCTGCTCCAGCTCGGCCACGCTGGCGGCGTCGCTGGGTCCATTGCCGACGCCGAGGGCCACCACCACGCGTACGGTGACGTCTGGCCGTAGCGCGGTGACATCGTCACCGATCCACAGGCTGAGGATGGGTCGTTCACTGGGGTCCAGGAAAGTGATCACCCATCATTGATACCAAAATATTGACCGGAGAGGTTAGTGAATTGACCGAGGGTCCACGGGAGCCATCGAAGCCGCCGACCACCGAAGCCGCGTCCCGCGGGCAACGCACCGGCCACTCCACCGGCGACCGCACCGTGGAGACCATCGCCGCCGCCGTGGCACGGCATGTGCGTCGACTCCGCTCCGCACGGAACTGGTCACTGGATGAACTCGCCGGTCGCTCTGGGGTCAGCAAGGGCATGGTGGTGCAGATCGAAGCCGCCCGTACCAACCCCAGTGTCGGCACCCTGAGCCGCATCGCGGAGGCGTTCGGGGTCTCCATCACCGATCTGCTGGAGGCGCCCCCCGCCCCCGAGATAACCGTGTTCCCCACCGATCGGCAACCGGTGCTGTGGGCCGGTGAGCACGGCGGCTCGGGCCGTCTCCTCGGCGGGGTCAGCAGGCCAGGCAATGTGGAGCTCTGGGATTGGATCTTGGAACCGGGTGAGGGGCACACCTCAACCGGCCACGCCCCGCACACCCGGGAGATCCTGCACATCGTCAGCGGTGTGGTCACGGTGACCATGGACGGGACCGACCACCAGGTACGCCGCGGGGAGACCGTGACGTTCCTCGCTGACCGGCCGCACGGCTACCGCAACGACGGCCCTGACTCGGCGCGGATCACCATGGTGGTCGTCATGCCCCTGGAAGAACACGACCGGCGCCGCAGCTGACCGGCCTCGCTGCCCGCCCGCTCACCGCCCCGCGTCGCCTCCTCCTGCTGCTGAGCGGTCTTCCCCGCACGGTGGGGTGACTCCTCCGCTCCCTGAAGGGAGCGGCTTCTCGCTAGGCCGCTTCCGCAGCGTCGCGAAGGGCAAGCCCTGCCCTGAGAATGTTCTCGGCCGCG
>Ga0207873_1000210_pt1 | contig 63831 bp, 53 predicted proteins | sample BGWIniCompost_FD_187373 | JGI IMG/M metagenome (GOLD analysis project Ga0207873, IMG submission 187373) | Cellulose adapted compost microbial communities from Newby Island Compost Facility, Milpitas, CA, USA - BGW Initial Compost (SPAdes)... ...
TATATAATAGAATGTTAACAAAATTCCTGTTACAATCATGAAAAGAAAAAGAATAAGAGGTGTAGCACCCAAAGCATAGTACCAGTTTTTCATGTGTGCGGGAAGTTGCTCATTTAATGCTTCAATAATTCCTGAAAGTTTTTCTTTTTTAAGAGGAACCCTTTTATTAAAATGAGTTGATATTCTATTCATACCTGTCCTCCCCTATTATCTTTAATCCACATATACACAAGATTTTTATCAATTTCTACTTTAAATTCATCAAGTGCCCTGGGGGGAGGTCCTTCAACTACATTACCATTTGCATCAAAAATTCCTTTATGGCAGGGGCAGTAAAATCTGTTTCTGTGTGCTTCCCAATTTATCTTACAACCCAAGTGAGTACATACAGCAGAAAAAACTTTATACCCTTCTTCATTTTTGATAAGGAATAATGAATCATTACCAATTTTAAATTCTTTTGCTTCACCTGTTTTAATTTCATCAACTCTGCCTACTAATAATTTTCTCAACGGCTTTGCATCGGAATCAGGGAAGAGATAGTCCAATCCATTTCTAAGCAAAAGCCCTGAACTGGCAATCAGTCCACCTCCCATTATAAGCTTTGTTATAAAATCACGTCGCGATTTATCCGGAGCATTATCTTTATTGTTCATTATTATCTCCTAATGCCTGCATTATTTTTGGGAGGGAAAAGCCAAGTAATATGCCATAGAAGCAATTATGCTTTATGACAATTATTAAAAGAAATGAGTTATAAGGAGTGAATAAAATCCGTCAGATTACGGTTTTCCGTCAATTAAAAAAAGGTTACAGATTTGCAGTAATCATCAGATAACTCCAGAAACCCGGATCATCTGCCATTTCTGATTGTGTAGAGAAAATGAATTTCATTAAATCATCGGGAATAAAAAATGAACCTCCCCAGGAAATTGTTGTTCCTTTTATGAAATTATATTTTAAGGTAAAATCAAATTCCTGCCCGTAGTTCATATAATCATCTTCATTATCTGAATAAGATTTGTTTGAAGTGAAGTGATGAAAATTAATTGATAATGAAACATCAGGAGAAAAATTGTAATTAGCCATCAGATAAAAATCATTTAAACCTAAAGAAAGATACTGCCCGGCGAAATTAATAAAATAGTCCATGTATCCGTAGAATTTATGATTGGTACCAAATCTGGGGGCAAAAGTATTGACATCACCTGAATTGGCTTCAGTTCCTGAAATAATATCAGCACCTAATCCCAGGTTTGCAGAATTAAAGTTATAATTTCCCTGCAGGGATAAAAGATACGCACTCACATTACTGCCCACAAGGCTCCCCGGTTGATATGCTGCTTCAAAAATTGTTGAAAGGTTTGAATAACTTCCCGTATGATTGATTCCAATTGTTGTATGATCAATTGCAAAACTATTATTTATTTTTGTACGATTGATTTCATAATAAGCAAACAAATCAATCTCGTGTTGCTGGAAAAAATTTTCACTTAGCCAAAAACCATACACACTGTAAGATGGTTTTTCTACTGAAGAATATACCTGTGGATTTGGTGCAGGTATATAAGGAACAGACTCTGTATGAGTTAATGCAAATAAATCTAATTTAAAGCCGGGATAGAATTTAAATCTTACGCCATCCCAGGACCTTGCTACATAATGCCAGCCGACTGCACCCAGAAATCTTTCAGTTCCATAAGCAACTTCAAATCTTCCTGCCTGAACATCCATATTCCAATCGAATAATTTTTTAAGCGTAATGTAACCCTGGTGCAAATCTAAATTATCAATTGAAGCGAGAGTATTTCCTTCTTCGCCAAATACACGTGAGTCCTGGATTTGTACAAAGAAATTAATTTTATCCAGGAAAGTTTTTTCCACCCCAACTCTTGTTCTGAGACTTGCAAAAGTTAAAGGATGAGTTCTGTGTTTAAAATCTCTTCCATCAACTTCACTTCTTAACTGAACCTGTCCCGAAAATTTCCAATCCTCATTCTGTGAATGAATAAAATTAAAAGGTATAATTACTGCAAAAAAGAATAAAAGTTTTTTCATATCTATTTTAATTGTTTAATTGCTCAATTGTTTAACTGTTAAAAACCATTTCATCTTCCATTTAACATTTTCCATCTTCCATTTTCCATCAACCATTTTCCATCAACCATCTTCCATCAATACTGCTTCTGCCTTTCTTCAATCTGTTTATCCCATAAAGGAACTTCTTCTTCTTTAAATCTTGCTTTTTCTTTAGTGAACTGAACCATATCAAAACCAAGATACTCCTGTGCTTTTTGCTTGGTAGAAAGGTCTGGCATCTGAACCGGCAGTTTAACTCCTAATGAAGTTAATATTGCTGCTAACTTACCTCTTGCCTCTTCTGATTTTTGAATTGAAGAACCGAGAATTCTGGCTGCTTCAATCGGAGCATGAAAACTTGCACCATGGCTTGCAGCAACAAAATCCCATCTCCACTGTGCATGGCGGATTAGAGTCATTACTTCCTTCATCTGTTCTTCAGTTGCACCATTATCCCATGCAGTTTTTGCTTCGATATGTGCTTTAACAAGAATATCTTCTGCTGTAGAAGTAAGCTGACGGATTTTATCCTGCCTGTCATAAACATTTTTTAATAAAGTTTGTTCATCCTGTCTGTGGCAAACCTGGCAAGCACTTGAGATATACATTAAAGGAGAAACAATCTGGTGGTTAGTAAATTTAACCCCACCTTCTGTTCTGTATGGCATGTGGCAGTCGGCACAGGTAACACCTCTTTCTGCATGAATACCAAACTGTGAAAGTTCCCAATCCGGATGCTGAGCTTTAAGAATCGGAGTTCTGCTAAGCACATGAACAAAATCTATATGTTCAACACTATCATAATATGCTTCGATTGATTCAACGGTAATTCCATTATCCCAGGGGAATGTAAGATATTTTTCTTCTTTTCCTTTAAAGTAATATTCAACATGGCATTGAGCACAAACAAGCGAACGCATCTCCTGGTGAGAAACTTCTTCAATATCTTTTCCCTGTCTTTTAAATGCTTCAACCAATGCTGGTCGCGTAATAGTAAGATTCATTGTCTTTGCATCATGGCAATCAGCACATCCAATCGGGTTTGCAATTTCAGGACCCATTTCTGCCCATCCGGCTTTATAAAACTCAGCTACGCCTCTTTCACGCATTACTCTTGGCACATCGGGGCTTTTACATGTCCAGCATGTTGCAGGCTGCGGAGAAGAAGTTCTTAAAGTATTCCTGACATCTTCAATTGCATAGAGATGCCCTCTTCCCTGGTTATAACCTTTTGCGAATGCATAACCTGCCCAAAGTATAACGAGGTTTGGATATCTTTCAAGCATATCAATCGTAGCATTACCGCCGTATTTGGTAACAAAGTTTGTATCGAGAGTACGTTTATAAGCTTCCCATTGCCTTGGGAATACTTCTCCCCAGACTTCATTTCTTGGTTCCATTGGTTTAATTTCATCGGAAGCACGGAACAGGTATTGTGTTTCGGCTCTGCGTTCCACAATTGAAGCACCGAAAAGCCCGATTAAAAAAACTACTATAAGTGTTCCCAAAAACAGGAGCCAGCCAATCCATGGTTTTTCGGAAACTATTTCTCTAAGACTTCTCATAATTTACTCCGGTAAAATTAGTTTTAAAATTTTTGATGAAATTATTAATCATTGTTTGAATTCCTATTGCTTATCCATTCAGGTAAAACGGGCTCGAGCTGAGGAACCCTTGCATTAGGATATGCAGACAAACTTCTGACTCTGCCGTGTGGAGTTTCCCTGTGACAATCCCAGCAGAATTTCCCTACACCCTCTTCTCTTTCATCAAGACTAACAGACCTATTTAAATAAGTAGCATGAACCTGGTCTCCATGGCACCTCAAACAATTACCCTGCACTACATTTGCACCTGCCTCTTTAATCTGAATAACCTGCGGTTCCAGTCTGAATGTAAACATTGTTGCATGTCTGAGACCATCGTTTGCTTTAAACATATATGTGGCAATAATATTTGTATGAGGCACATGGCAATCATTGCAGGTTGCTACATTAGCATGACTGCTTCTTTGCCATGAAGCGAATTGTGTGGTCATTACATGACAATTTATACATGCATTTGGATTATCGGAAAGATATGAACTGGCATTTGAAATTCTGAAAATAAGAAGAACGAGTCCTACTAAAACACCTAAAGCAATTATTACGGGAACTCTCCATTCAGGCGGCGGAAAAAGTGATTGTAGCAATGTTTTCATAATTTAAATTTAAATTTCTGAAAAATAATAAAAGACTAATTTAAATTTTTGTAATCAATTATATATACATATCAATCAGGTTTTTCAATTCATTTTACCAATTCCTTTGATTCAATTTTAGGATAATTATCTTCGGAGATATCAAGTTCTTTTTCAACAGACCATCCTGTTTTGAGCCCTATAACAAAATAAACAAGCGCGATAACACCTGCAGCAAAAATAGTATCACCAATTACTCTTAACCATTTGAAAGTGTCCATTAAAGGTGTCTGTAAAAATTCAGTGGAACGAGCATACCATAAACCGGTTTCAACACTGGCAACTGTTTGTGCAAGCCCGAGAGGAAGAGCACTTAACAAAACCATCAGCGCAAGACCAATGTTAATAGTCCAGAATGCAAAACTAATAATGCCGTTCTTCCAAACATTTTTTGCCGCTAATCCTTTTAATACAAAAAGCATTAGACCTATTCCCAGCATCCCATAAACTCCAAACAAAGCAGTATGTGCATGAACAGGAGTAGTATTTAAACCCTGCATATAATATAAAGCAATCGGGGGATTTATTAAGAAGCCAAATATTCCTGCCCCGACAAGATTCCAGAAGGCAACAGCAATGAAACAGTAAATAGGCCATTTATATGCTTTTATCCATTCTTTTGATCTGCTTAGGTGAAGATTATGATAAGCTTCAAAACCTAATAGAACAAGCGGTACAACTTCAAGTGCAGAGAATGTGGCACCTATTGCCAAAACTGAAGTTGGAGTTCCGGAAAAATAAAGATGATGAGCTGTTCCTAAAATTCCACCTGCAAGAAAAATAATTGTTGAGAATAAAACTGCTGGTGTTGCAACTTTAATTCTTAACAATCCCATTCTTACAAAAAGAAAAGCAATTGTAACAGTTGCAAAAACTTCAAAAAAACCTTCAACCCAGAGATGCACTACCCACCATCTCCAGTATTCTGCAATTGCAAGATTTGTATGTCTTCCCCACATTAAACCTGCAATATAAAAAATTGCAATTGCAGCAGATGCCATAATAAACATTGCAAGTAAATGTTTGCTCTCTCCACCTTTAGTAATAGCTGGACGGATAGCTCTGATTAATAAAAACAACCATAGAAAGAGTCCAACAAGTAAAAAAATCTGCCAGAATCTGCCAAGATCTACATATTCATATCCCTGGTGTCCGAAATAAAAATTATCCGACAATCCAAGCATCTGCATTATGCCCATCCATTCACCAGCCATAGAACCGAGCACAATTATAAGCAGAGCAATAAAAAGAAAATTAACGCCTGCTCTTTGAAATTTTGGTTCGTGTCCTGAAATTGCAGGTGCAATATAAAGTCCTGTTGCCAGCCAGGAAGTAGCAATCCAAAAAAGTGCTAACTGGATATGCCATGTTCTTGTAATCGAATAAGGAAAAACATCGGCAAGAGGGAAACCATAAAAAGCATTTCCTTCAACACCGTAATGTGCCGTTACCACGCCCATTACAACCTGCAGAAGTATAAGAGCCATTACCACCCAGAAATATTTTAGAGTTGCTTTCATTGAGGGCGAAGGGGTTAACCCAAGCAGAGGATCTTTTTCCGGATACAATTCTGATTCATCAGGTTCCCTGTGCGAAGCATAATAAGAAGCAAGAAGTCCTATTCCTGCTAAAAGAAGAATTACACTGAATCCTGTCCATAGTATCAATGAACCGGTTGGTTCATTACCAACTAATTTTTCATGAGGCCAGTTGTTTGTGTAAGTTATATCATCATTCGGGCGATTAGTAACACATGCCCATGCAGCCCAGAAAAAAAATGAAGATAATGGTTTTAACCTTTCTGAATCTTTAATTGTATTTTCAGGCATAGCATAAGCTTCACGAATATCTGCAAGCTGGGGATCGTTTGTAAAAAGCCCGGAGTAATACTCGTACAGTTCCTGAAAAGCTTCTCCTCTTTCTTTTGAAATAATAATTTCGCCAGATTTTTCATCATAAGTATTTCTTCTTAATTCTTTCTGAAGAAGAGTTCTGAGAAGCGCCTGATTTTCTTCGGAGAGTTTTTCGTATGGTTGATTATATCTTTCCTGAGCAAATTTGTTCAGCAAGATAACAGATTCGCGGTGAAGCCAATCAGCAGACCAATCGGGTGCGATATAAGAACCATGACCCCATATTGTACCAAGCTGCTGCCCACCTGTAGACTGCCAGACGTTAAGGCCATCTTTTATTTCATCACCAGTAGTTACCAATCTACCCTCTTCGGTAATTATTCTTGAAGGAATGGGAGGTGCAACATTATATATTTCAGTACCAAGATAAATCAGAACAACAAATGAGACTATAATTACTGCTGAAAGGGTTATCCATAAATTTCTGTATTTCATTTCCTCCCTCCGGTGATTTTATTTTTAAGTAAAAAGCTCCTCTTCCATTTTAATTGCTTTTGGGAAAAGAATATTGTTTTCCAGATGAACGTGTTTATGAAGATCTTCTTCAAATTCTTTTAATTCCTGAAAGCAAATCCTGTAAGTATTACATGCGTCTTCCGGGGGAGTATAATTATTCGTTAGCTTTCTGATTTCAAACATTTCATCACCTGCCGACTGATGCTCATTCTCCATCATTGTTATGGGACTTTTTATTGTTCCGAAGTAAGGTTTTTCCATCATAGTTTTTTCTGCATTATTTTTTACAAGAAGTTTTATATGAGGGAAAAGTATCCTTTCTTCTTTCATTAGGTGATGTTTCATTTCATTATTTACTTCTGCGAAAACTTCTGCCACCCTTTTTAATTCGGGATGATTTGAACCATGAACTGCTGCAATTTTCTGTGTATGCGCATTAAGAACCGGAAGCATTCTGTAAACATAAGTATGATGATTATTAATAATATAATCAATAAGAAAATCAAGATTCCATTGATCAGGATTAAAATTTCCGGAGTTGTTAGATAAATTTAGTTGATTAAGATCTTTTATAACATTAGTTGGATTAATTCCTTTTTCCGTACATGCTTCAGCTATTGTTCTTTTTCCATTACAGCAAAAGTCGAGATGATATTTTTCAAATACAGCTGCAGCATGGAAATTATTGCGGACTATTTCAGATAGTGTGAGATTAGAATATTCATTTAATCCGGGGTCTGTTTGTTCTTTGAACATTTTTACTCCTTTTAATTTTTTACTTACTGTTTATTTTCCTTAATCATCACAATTATCATTTTAAATTTTTCTATAGCATTAACGGCATGAGGAATATTTGCAGGCAGAATAATGAACTCACCTTTTGAAACTATAACCGGCTTTCCCCCAACAATACATTCAGCTTTGCCATCAACAATTTCTACGAATGCATCAAACGGTGCTGTATGCTCACTTAATGACTGCCCTTTATCAAAGGCAAATAAAGTAATTGTTCCTGTATCTTTTTTTATTAATTGTTTGCTTACAATTGAGCCTTCGGAATATTGAATAAATTCTGCTGAATCAATTGCTGTAACTGTTAATTCTTTTTTTGTTTCCATTTCATTTCTTTCTTTATTCTATACATCTACAATTATTTTAATTCATACTAAACAATTTTGCAGTTGAGGAAGTAATATCCTGGTTAAGTCCAACCTGCTGATGAATAATTTCACCTTTCTCATTAAGAAAAGTTATAATGTTTGAATGTGAATAATCACCATTCTCATCTTTCTTATATTTGAATCCGGTTACTGCGGCTAATTCCATAATATCATCAGCAGAACCTGTAAGGAGAGTCCACCTGTCTTCATCAAGATTATATCTTTCAGCAAATTCTTTTAGCTTTGATGGAGTATCTCTTTCCGGATCGATTGATACAAGCAGAAAATAATAATCATCCGGATCATCTTCTTTATTTATTGCTTCTTCAATTCTCTTCATATCATTTACAAGTATAGGACAGGCATAAGTGCAGCTTGCAAAGAACATTGTCATTACTACTTTTTTTCCTTCTAGCTCTTTTAATTTGAATGATTTGTTTTCCTGGTTTGTCCATTCGGATTCCAGAAGATAAATTGATTCTTCTGACATTTCATCTGTTTCCATTTCATCGCAGCATGAATGTTTCTCTTTATGTTCTGCAAATTTTTCATTTGCGATTTCTGATTTTACATCCTCTGCATTAGAGGAACATCCAACAAATGTTGTTAAGACAAATAATAAAGCTCCGGTTAACAAACCAAATAAGGCAATCATTTTTCTTTTCATATTCTTACCCTTCTTAAAACTTAATGTTTATGATTTTCTTTTGAATTATGTGAATGCAGATTTGAATGCTGATTAAGTTCATATATCTTTTCTGCATGGTGTAAAAAGCGGACGTATGCTTCTGCAAATTTTCTTCCCGCTTCAGGATCATTCCTATCATAATCTTTTAAATGAATAACCTCTTCAAAATTTTCTTTCAGTTTGTTTTCTACAGAATGAATTATGAGATGAACCAGTTCATCTATAGAACCATTTTCAATTGCCTGATCTGCGAGAGGAATTACAGGACCAAGATCTCTTCCTGCAGGTTTTAAACCTGTGTAGTCTTCACCCTCCCCTGAACGGTGAAGACGTACAACGGTTTCAAAAAAGTATTTATCTGCAAGTTCTTTTGCTTCAGGAGAGAATTCTCTTACTTTTAATGTTTGTTCAAAAGCTTCTCTAACTTCGTTTTCATATTCTTCTTTAACCCACATTAAAACAAGATTAACATCTTTGTTTTCCAAAGCTTCTATCGAAGCTTTTACAACAGGTCCATCTATACCATCGCAGTGCGCAAAATTATTCTTTGAAAAGAATAAGAGAACTATTATTACCGTTAGTAAAAATTTATGATTCATTTTTCTTTCCATAATAGATTTAATTAGTTATAATCTTTTGCACATCTGAAACCAAGATTGTGCGTTGTGTAATTTGCTTTAAGACTACTCCTGTAACCAAAGCGCATAAATGCCGGGTAATCATCAACATTTTTCGATTGAGATGAACCGCTTCCGCAGAACATATTCCTTTCAAGTTCACCATCACCTCTCGATTCACCTGTAACAAGTGAAGTATTGAAATCATAAGTCCATTCCCAAATCAATCCATACATATCATATACACCAAAAGGATTTTTTTCTGTTGAACCGACTGAAGGAATTTTATCGGGAGATAATTTTGAATACCACTCAGAAATTTTCTTTACATTTTTTTCTGATGATATAACATATTCCCATTCAGCAACAGTAGGAAGCCTTTTGCCTTTCCACTCTGCATAAGCTTTTGCGGCAAACCAGGATACATTGGTTACAGGAGCTTTGGGATTGACATTTTCTCCCAGTTCAAAATCACTTTTCCATTTCCTCAAGTAACTCTCATCCGCAAATATTTTTTTTACTTTTGATCTGCTCCATTGAGGATTTTCTTTTACAAATTCAAGAAATTCTTCATTGGTTACCGGATAAGTATCGAGATAAAATTTTTCAATTTTTATTTTCTGGTCTGTATCTGATTTAAATAGTGGTTCATAGAATCCGGAGGGAATTAGAACCATATCAGATTTTTTTTGTGCGAATAAAGCAGAGGTAATAAGAATTATCAGAAACAGAAACAGATATTGAAATAATCTGATATCCTTACCCGGGTAAACCAATATTCTAACCTGCGGAATTTTATTATACTTTTTCATTTTACTTTAAGCTTAAATTTTTCTTTGCTCTAACTTTTTCAACTTCTTCTTCAGTAACTGTCTTACCTGAATTCCCCCACTGGCTGTAAACATAAGTCAGTACAGCAGCAATCTGTTTATTATTTAAATTCTGTGGAGGCATTACACCATTATACTTTTTGCCATTCACAGTAATTTCACCCTGAAGACCATGAACAACTGCATCTATAGCACGTTCTTTATCTTTGTTCAGAAAATCTGATTTTGCAAGAGGAGGAAATACATTTGGCATTCCTTCGCCATTAGCCTGGTGACAAGCCTGACAAGTTGTTTGATAAACACTCTTGCCAAAAGCTTTCATATCCATTTTTGTTTCTTCTTTATGAACGGGATCAGAACTTGTCTCGGGAGTTTGCTCAATTGTTATAGGTCCGGAAAAAATATCTGTATTTTGATTTTCATTTGAACCTAAATAAATCTCTTCTTTCTGTTTACCTGAATAAATAACGAGATCCTCATCACCGGAAACTTTCATCATTCCTATTGCACCTTTGTTAAATGCTCTGAAGATTGAGTGATCGACAAGAATGTAAGTACCGGGTACTTCAACAGAAAATTCAACTATTGCTGAACCGCCGGCAGGAATAAGAGTGGTTTGAACGTTTGTCTGGTTTACAATTGTTCCCCCTTCACCATAAACTTTATCAAAAATTTCACCGATAACATGGAAAGAAGAAATTAAATTAGGTCCGCCATTGCCAATGTATAATCTTATTCTCTCACCTGTTTTAGCAACTAAAGATTTATCACCTGTTAATGATCCAACAGAACCATTAAATACAACATAAGTTGGATTTTCTTCAACAGCATTTTCCTGTGAGAAAGGCTGAAGACCGGGATCACCATAAGCGCCTTCAGTATAAAATTCACTCTGCATTATGTAATATTCTCTGTCAACCGGAGGAAGACCTTCTTTGGGTTCAACAAGAATTAACCCGTACATACCATTTGCTATGTGTAAACCAACAGGAGCAGTTGCACAATGGTAAACATATAAACCGGGATTTATTGCTTTGAATGAAAATGTTGAAGTATGACCCGGTGCAGTAAATGATGAAGTAGCTCCGCCGCCGGGTCCGGTTACTGCATGAAGATCTATGTTATGAGGCATCTTGCTTGAAGGATGGTTGTGCAGGTTGAATTCTATTTCATCACCTTCTCTTACACGAATAAATTTACCCGGAACATCTCCACCGAAAGTCCAGAAAACATACTCAACACCATCAGCAAGTCTTTTTACAACTTCTGTAGTTTCAAGATCAACAATTACTTTGGTGGGGTGCTTTCTGGTGATTGGTGGAGGCACATAAGGTGCTGAAGTAAGTTTTGCCCTTTCTACTCCGACTACCTGTGATGAATAACTTTCTTCACAGCCGGGAGAAAGAAGAATAAAAACTGATGAAACTATTATTACAAATGATGAAATAACTAATAGTCTTATCTTTTTATTCCCCTTAAACATTTTGTTCATTGCTTTAACCATTTTATTACTCCGGATTACTTAAGTGATTAATTAACTTTTTATTATCTGATTTAATCTCTGCTTCTTCATTGAATTTTTTTACAGCCTCAGTACCTGTCGGATGACCATAAGAATTCATGTATTTGTAATGCAAGAGATATTCTTCTTTTGAGATGTTGTTATCCCAATTCCCTGATATCATTCCTATTCCGGTTACAACCAGAAATACAGAAACAATTCCTATTGCTGCATATTTTTTATTTATCTTTTTCTTACCCGGCAAAACCGATTTCAATTCTAAAGTATCAGCAACGGGACAAGCATCTATACAACTGAAGCAGGATGTGCATTCATCAGATAAAACTGTGTTTACTTTATCAACTTTAATAAATGAAGGACAGGCTTTTGCACATAAACCGCAGTCAATGCAGCTAACTGGATTTCTTTTAATTTTGGTTGGACTTAAGAAACTCACCAAACCAAGCAGTGCACCATAGGGACAAAGATATCTGCACCAGAAATTCCTGATTGGAATTGATAAGAGAAAGAGCACTGCTATTACAATTAATGAGAACCTGGATATATCAGCAAAGAAGTAATACATTTTTATATCTGATACTATATTGTAGGGACTGTCAAGAAATGCTTTAACTGCCAGTGTACTCATCAAAAAGAATACTGAATAGAAAAGGAAACCAAGTATTAAATATTTAAGGCTTCTTAAAGGATAATCTAAAAATTTGGGAAGCTTAATTTTCTTTTTGAAAATTTTCTGTCCAAAGTCCCCTATCAACTCTGAAATAAAACCTACTGGGCAAAACCAGCTGCAGAATGATTTGCCTGCAACAAGTGACATAAGAACAATTCCGAGGAAAATAAAAACACCTGCGGGATGTGCATGATGAAGTTCTCCTGTTGCAAGGAAAAGATAAAAACTCATCATCGAACTGATTGGAAGAAAACCATCAACCCCGGGAGGGCGGTTGTAAAAATTTGTTGTACCACCTGATTCCAGGTATTGAATGAAGAGAAACATCTCAATACCAATCCATATACATAAAAGAGCAAAAGCTGACTGTACTAAAAATCTGTATTTCTGTATCGGCTTTTCCTGGTTTCTTATTACTCTTTTCTTCATCATCTTATAATCGGATTTTATTGTCTGATTTATAGTTAAAAAAATAGATTAAATAGCAGCTACCTTTTTTAAAGTTTTTTCTTTGAAAGTATCAATCGTATCTTCACTTAACATCTGATAAGTTTGCGTTCTTAATGGTCCCCACTTTTCATGGAGGGGACATGGATTTGCTGGGTTACAATTTGGAAATCCAAGCACACAATTATTAAACATTTCAAGTCCATCAATAGCAGCAACAATATCTAACAACTTAATTTTAGCGGGATCCCTGGCTAAAGAGAAACCACCTGATTTTCCTTTTTTAGAAAGAATTATACCACTTTCGGTTAAGCTCTGAAGAATTTTAGAAATGAATTCTTTGGGTATATTTAATTTCTTAGCAATATCATCTGCGGAAATAATACTTCCCTTTTCAAATGTTGCCAGGTAAAGTATTGCCTGTAAACCATATTCGCATTTTTTTGAAAAAATAACCGTCATTTCCTAATCAGATTTTTTTGTCTGATTAAACATAGTGTAATTAATTCTATTTGTCAATAGTTTTTTAAAATTTTTTTTTTGAAAAAATCCTCCATTCTCTAAAGCAAGAAAAATAATTTTTGTTTCTCAATTCTGAAAAGATTTTATTTCAAAAAGAAATAAAATTAAAATAATTGTGTTGGTAAAGAATTTGTCAAAGCACAAAAATTAAATAAAGCCGGTTAAACTTTAGGCTAAAATTTATGAGATACAGTACATCAACGATTCCCGACTATATAAAATTGCTGCTTAATTTATTTGCTAAATTTAACACGGCTGTTTATGGGGCAAAACATAAGCGCCCTATTCTAAGTAATTTCAGAGGAGAGTCTATCAGTGCTTTATAGCCTGGTGGACTTTCCTTTTTTTGTTTTTATTTGTTTAATTTATTACTAACAACATTTTATAGGATAAAGAATGAAAAAGCTTTTATTACTTTTCCTTTTACCTGCCAGTTTTCTTTTCAGTCAAACCGAAACAAAACATGCTTTTATTGGCGTACAGGGTTGCTCACCATGTCATAAAACAGAAAAACAGGGTAAGCAGCTTGAAATATGGCAGAACAGCAAACACTCTAAAGCTTATGAAACATTAAAATCTGAAGAGGCAAATAAAATTGCCAAAGAATTAGGGCATACTACACCTGCTGTTGAAACCGAAGCCTGTTTGAAATGCCATGCTTCAGGTTATAATGTTGATGCTTCTTTGATTGGTGAAAAATTCAAAGTCGAGGATGGTGTACAGTGCGAAACCTGCCATGGTGCCGGTGCAGATTATAAGAGCAACAAAATTATGAAAGACCATGCAGCAGCAGTTGCAAATGGCTTAATTGAAATAAATGATATTGAAACATTCTGCAAAGGCTGCCATAACCCGGATAGTCCTACTTACAAAGAATTAAATGTTGCAGAAGCATGGGAAAAAATTAAACACCCTGTGCCTGAAAAATAAACTTTATCATTAAAGAAATATGAAATCAACATTACTAGCCTGTATTCTGCTGGTTACTGTTTGTACCTTAAATGGTCAGACTATTTCCGGCAGATTCTCCTCATCAATATATACTTATGAAAGATTTGATTCTGTTGATGTATCTACAACTTATGCAAATGCCTACCAGCTTCTTAACTTAAATATTAATAAGGATAATGTATCATTAAAATCTTATCTCAATCTTGAAACTCATCTTACAAAAACACAGCATACAGATCATCCGAGATTAAGATTTTATAACCTGTTCCTTGAAGTAAGAAATATTTTTAATATAGCAACTCTTAAACTGGGCAGACAGCCTCAGTTTAATTCTGTTGTTGGTGGTGTATTTGATGGTGTAGATCTTTCATTAAAAAAAGGTGACTACAAACTTGAGGGATTTTACGGTGCTAATGTTCCTGCCTACCAGAAGTTTGATATCATTGAAAACTGGGATGAAAATTATGTTTTGGGTGCTTCCTTCTCTATGCAGTTTTTGGAAAACTTTAACTTCAGAACAAGCTACTCAAATAAAAATTTTCAGCAGCAGGAATATGAAGCAGCAAGACTCGATGAAGATTTAAATCCCCTTCAGGTATTAATAAGAAATAAATCAAACCAGTATGAATTCATAACCGGTGAACTTTCATATTCACTTAAAGATGTTTTTTCTGTAGATACACGTTATGATTATGATATTAATTTCGAAACAACTTCACGTGTAGAATTATCAGGAAGATATGAACAGATTGACAATCTTGGTCTCTCTGTTTATTACAATTACAGAGAACCACGCGTAAGATATAACTCAATCTTTTCAGTATTCGATTATGGTAATTCCCAGGAAGTTGAAGTTGGTGGTGATTATAAGATAACCGATGACTATACCGTTATTGCAAAGTTTGCAAACGTTACATATAAAACTGAGAACTCACAAAGAATAACAGGCGGATTAAATACAAGCTGGGGTACTATATCATACAGAAAAAATCTGGGTTATGCAGGTGAACTTGATGCTGTTTCTCTTTATACAGCTTATAGTTTATTTGAAGGTATGATTACACCTTCATTGGGATTAACATATACATCTTATAAGCTCAGTGAAGATGCAGATAAAAATAATCTTGTTGCATTGCTTGCAGGAATAAACTACAGACCATTACAAATGCTTTCTGTTGATTTGCAGGGGCAGTATATGAACAACAAGATTTATAAAGATGATTACAGGTTCTTTTTGAAGCTTAATTACTGGTTCAACACAAACTTAAACCTGATGTAATATGAAAATTACTTATATATATTTAACAGCATTACTAACAGCTCTTGCCTTTCTTTTTTTCTCAGCTTTTAATGTGCAGGCATCTGATGATAATTTAAAAGGGAATAATCAGATTATAAAATTCTCACACTCACTTCATGCAGAACTTACAGATTGTGCATCGTGCCATACAGCTGCAGCTACCAGTACTTCATTGAAAGATGATCTGTTCCCGAATCATGATAATTGTGCCGATTGCCATGAAGTTGATAACGATGAAGAATGCAATACCTGCCATTATGAAGATAAGTATGAGGAATTAATTCAGGATGAACCGGAGCTTAACTTTAATCATAAATTTCATATAGAAGAAAAAGGGTTGGAATGCGAAAGCTGTCATAAAGGAATTGCCGAAGTTGATTTTTCTAAGTCTGCTGTTCAGCCTAATCCAATTATGGAAGATTGCTACAGCTGCCACAATAATATTACAGATGCATCAAACGTATGCGAGTCTTGTCATATCTCAAATGCCCACTTATTACCTCAGAACCATAAACGTGCTTCTTTTATAAAGACGCACAAATTTGAAGCTCGGGCGTTTGATGCAAACTGTATAATGTGCCATGATAATGTTTCTAATTCCTGTGAAGCCTGTCATGAGGCTACTAATGTTATTACAGAATTAAATACACCAACAGATTTTTATCAGCCTTATTCTCCATTACAGTATACTTATGGGCCAAAGAAACAACAGATAGCAAGAGTACATGAATTTAATTATAGGTTTTTACATGGAATAGATGCAAAAAGTAAATCCACTGATTGTCAATCCTGCCACCAGGTCGAAACATTCTGTGCAAATTGTCATCAGTCCGAAGGCGGCGATTTTGCAATGGGTGGTATAAAGCCATTCACACATTTAAATAACAATTTTGTTATTCCCGGAGTTGGTTCAGGCGGCGGAGATCATGCTGTACTTGCAAAAAGAGATATAGAAAGCTGTATCTCCTGTCATGACGTTCAGGGTGCTGACCCGACATGTACAGCCTTCTGTCATCTTGACCCTGATGGAATTAAAGGCAATAATCCAAAAACTCATGCTTCAAATTTTATGAGAGATACAAAAGGTGACTGGCATGACAGTATGGGTTCAATCTGTTACAACTGCCATACAAGTCAGCAGCCATCATCTCCGGCAGGATTAGGTTTCTGCGGTTACTGCCATGGTTCAGAAGTTCAATAAAATTTTGAAAATATGGAAATCAAAATGAAATATTTATACCTGTTTATACCTGTTTTAATTTTAGGATTATATCTTGCAGGATGTGCCGAACTGGAATCTGATATAACTAAACCGGAAGATTCAGCTGGTTTTCATAAAGAAGGTATACTTAACCCAATGTCTCCAAACTGGCATGGAGATTTGATAAGAGAAAAGAATTGGGATATGAATGAATGCCGCCAATGTCATGGTGGCAATTATAATGGAGGACTTGTTGAAGTATCATGTCTGAAATGCCATAATGAACCTGCTGGTCCGGAAAATTGTGCAACCTGTCATGGTAGTGATAATAATCCTGCCCCACCCGATGATATTGATGGAAATGAAAATTCGGAAAGAGTTGGTTCACACCAGGTTCACTTAAACGGAGGCAATTTAGGTAAAAGTGTTTCCTGCGCATCCTGTCATATTGTCCCGGCAAAATTATATACTGAAGGACATGTAGATTCTGATCTTCCCGCAGAAGTTACGATGACAGGATATCTCCCTTCACTTGCAACCAATGATCCATCGGCAGAATTATATAATCCGGGTCTTCCCCTGTTTGCCCCGGATCCTGAATATGATTTTGGAAATAAAACCTGTGCAAATACTTACTGCCATGGATATTTCAAAAATGGAAATTTAGATAATTCACCGGGCTGGAACGATCCTGATGCTGCAGCTTGCGGAACATGTCATGGTAATCCTACAGCAGCAACATTGTTTGAGAAGGCATTGCCCGGAGGTGCACATCCGCAAATTCAACCTCCTCCAACAGGTTTAAATTGTTCTTTTTGCCATGGAGGTACAATTGATGACCAGATGAAAATCAATCCCTCAAAGCATATAGATGGCAAATTAAATATAAGAAGAAGTGATGGTACATTTGAGGATATTAAGTTCTAAAAATCATAAAATAAAAAATCTAAAAGTGGAGATAATTGTATGAAAAAAATATTCATCCCCTTTTACCTGCTTACTGCACTTCTTATTACTGCAGGTTTAATAGGCGGTTGTGAAGGACCACAAGGACCTCCAGGGGAACCCGGTAAATCCGATATAACTCACCTGGAAGGTTTTGCTGATAATATTAAATGTGGCGACTGCCATAATCCTGATACTGATTCGGTTTATAATGTATGGGCTTTGAGATACCAATGGACACTTTCAAAACATTATTATGGAGGAGATTTCGACAGAAATCAAGCTTCATGTGCAGGCTGCCATACTACAGAAGGATTCGTTGAGATGACACAGGGAAAACCTGTACAAACTCATATTAATTCTTCACCTCCAGGCTGTTTTGCATGTCATTCACCACATGCAAGAGGCAATTTCTCTTTAAGAACTGTTGAACCTGTTATGCTCAACCAGGTTGTTGCCGGACAGGGTACAGCTCTCTTTGACTATGGAAAAGGAAATCTCTGCGCTCAATGCCATCAGCCGCGCACTTTAAGTCCATTACCCGATCCGACTAAAACAGCAGCTACTGATACTATTGTTATTTCTAACAACAGGTGGTATCCTCACTATGGTGTACAGAGCCAGATGTTAATGGGCACAGGCGGTTTTGAATTCCAGGGTTATACTTATGAGAATTCAAATCATACAGACAATACTGTAATTAAACAGGAAGGTTGTATACAATGCCACATGGCTGATGCAAATGCAGGTTCAGGTATAGCCGGCGGACATACAATGAACATTGGTTACGGCGGAACTCACGGTGAAGAAAATTATCTTCTCAACGGATGTACAGTTGCCGGATGCCATAATGCACAAGGATTCTCAGTTGATTATATCGGACAATCAAGTGATCTTACAAATGGTGTAGGCACACACACTGCTGTTGTTGAATTAATGGATTCATTACATACTTTGCTTGTTGACAGAGGCTGGTTGACCGAAAGTGGTTCTATAAATGCACCTTTGAAAATTGCTCCGGCATATAAAGCAGGTGCACTTTTCAATTACTTCTTTGTTGAGCATGATATGAGTCATGGTGCACATAATACCCGGTATACAATACAACTGCTTTTATCATCGATTGAAGAACTTAATAAACCTTAAGTATCTCCATAAATTAAAAAGCCCGGCACTTGACCGGGCTTTTTTTATACCTATATTGAAAGTTTAGTTTATTAGTTCATTCTCACTTAATGTGTATTCTCTGCTTAAATCATAATAAACATCATTATCTGAATCTGAATTTTTGAACGCTATTCTATAAACATCTGAAAGGACTGATTGTGGTCTAACTATCTTAACATTTTTTACTTTACCATACTTAGAAAATAGTTCCTTAAGTTCCTCTTCGGTAACATCAGGAGACAGGTTACTTATTTTTATCTTCATCAAAACACTCCTTCCTTTGTTAATTATTATAGAGCATCAAATTATCAAAGAACCAGTGTTAAGATACAGTTAATATTTAGCAGATGCTAATTAAAAATTTTTCTCCCGAAGATTTATACTAAACAACTATTGCAGAATATAAATGATATAGAACTTCTGTTCTATTTACAATTATTAGTTAACCGGATAATTTTAAAAGTATCTTTAACAAATTAATTTAAAGGAGATCTGTTTGGTGAAAAAGTATCTCTTCATTCTGGTAATAATAGCTTTCGGTTTTACACTTAATCATTTCTTTGATGAAAAAGTCAAAAGTCTGCTCTCATTAATGCATTTAACAGAAGATCATGCTCAGATGACAATATTTTCAAATTTATCCGGACCATCGTTTTATATTCCATCCACATCTGAGTTAAAAAAAATTGCTAAGGGTGAGCGTCCTTCACTTGTTTTGGTTGCTGCTGATTATATTAAACAAACAACCAAATCACCCGGTTTTATTGAACAGTATAACCAATACCGTGAGATAAAAAAACCTTTTCCACCTCAAAAACCTCAGTCTGTAAATGAAATGAAAGAGAATTACAGGAAACAGCTTTTAACGAGTATTTCTGAAAGTGAAAAGCTGATAGAACAAGTCCCTAATATGAAAGATGCATTAGAAGAAACAATAAAGAATATGAAACAACAGCTTGCTGATCTTGATAATCCCGATAATCCTATGTTTGGTTCAGCAACAGATGAGAGCAATAACCTTGCGTATGAACAGCAATTGGAAATTTATAAACAGAAATTAGTTGAATGGGAAAAAGAATACCCTGAAAATAATCCAAATAACATGATTAAAAAATGGCTTAATACTTTTCTTGAAATATCATCTTCAGTTGATTATGATGCAGAAACAAAAGATGTAGGTGGGAAAATAGTTTTTGTAAATCCAAATTATGAAAGAAAAGATTATATGTGGAAGTTTTGTTACCGTGCAGGAAAAGAAACGGTTGAGACAGCAAGATCATTTGCCAAAACCTGGCTTAATGAATTATGAAACGAATAATTTTGTTCTGTTGATATAATAAATTTCCGTATGTTTTACTTGTGAATGGGATATTTAAAAAGATTTTGAGAGTTTTCTTTTTTAGCTATCCCCGACTCGAAAAGCCGGGGATAGTTATAATTGATTCAAAAAATAATTTGGCTATACCAAAGTTTTATTCAATTCACTCAACCTGCTGCTGGCATCTACAACTGCTATAGCCGACATATTAATTATATCTTCAACAGTTGCACCTCTCTGTAAAACATGAATTGGTTTTGCCATTCCCATCAGAACAGGACCAATAACTGTTGCCTGACCTATCCTTGCCATAAGTTTGTAAGCAATATTTCCTGAATTTAAATCAGGGAATATCAATGTATTTGCACCACCTTTTATTTCACAGAACGGGAAGTATTCATCAATAATTTCGGGAACAACAGCAGTATCAGCCTGCATTTCACCATCTACATTAATATCGGGTCTTAATTTTTTAATTATTCTTACTGCCTCTTTTACTTTTAATGATTCCGGATATTTGGCACTGCCGAAGTTACTGAATGAAAGCATGGCAAGTTTAGGTTCAATATTAAATCCTTTAACTGTATCTGCAGCGGAAATTGCAATTTGTGCAAGTTCCTCTGAAGTTGGATTGACATTAACAGTTGTATCTGCAAAGAAATAAACATCTTTTTTAGCAACTACAATATAAAGTCCTGATACAACCTGAATTCCTTCTTTAACTCCAATACACTCAAGTGCGGGTCTGATTGTATCCGGGTAGTGAGTAGTTAAGCCGCTTATTAATGCATCAGCATTCCCCTGCTTAACCATCATTGAGCCGAAATATATTGTTTTTTTCATCAGGTCTCTGGCAAAAGGAAGAGTAACACCTTTTCTTTGCCTTCTTTTATAAAATTCAATTGCATAGTGAATTGCCTCTTCACTTTTAAGAGGATCTTTTATTTCAAATTCAGATTGATCATACCCGAGTTTGTTTATCATTTTTTTAATAGTCTCTTCATTGCCAAGAAGAATCGGGTAAACAATATTATCTCTTCTTGCAACATGAGCTGCTCTTATTATTTTCTCTTCTTCGCCTTCGGGATAAACAACACGTTTTGGATTCTCTTTAGCTTTATGAATCATCACCCTTATTACTTCTTTAGATAAACCGAGGCGTTCCTTCAACTCTTCAATATATTTATCCCAGTCATCTATTTTAATTTTGGCTACTCCGGATTCAATTGCTGCTTTTGCAACAGCAGGTGCTACATACCAAAGCACACGCGGATCAAATGGTTTGGGAATTATGTATTCTCTGCCAAATGAAAAATCTTTTCCTCCATAAGCCTTAATAACTATTTCAGGAACTTTTTCTTTAGCCAATTGAGCAAGTGCTTTTACTGCAGCCATTTTCATTTCTTCATTTATAGCTGTAGCACGAACATCAAGTGCACCTCTGAAAATAAATGGGAAACCTAAAACATTATTTACCTGGTTTGGGTAATCGCTTCTTCCGGTTGCCATAATTAAATCATCTCTCACAGAAACAGCATCTTCATAAGTTATTTCGGGATCGGGATTAGCCATGGCAAAAATAATCGGGTTGTCAGCCATCGACTCTACCATTTCTTTTGAAACCACATTACCTTTGGAAAGACCAACAAAAACATCAGCACCAGCCATTCCTTCTGCAAGTGTTCTGATTTTGGTATCTGCAACAAATTCCATTTTATATTTATTTAAATCTGTCCTTTCTTTGTTGAGACAACCTTTTGAATCAAACATTAATATATTTTCTTTCTTTGCACCTGCAGCAATATACAGCTTGCTGCATGCTATAGCTGATGCACCTGCACCATTTACTATAATTTTAACTTCAGATAATTTTTTGCCTGCAAGCTCAACAGCATTTATTAGAGCTGCACAGGAAATGATAGCAGTACCATGCTGATCATCATGAAAAACAGGAATATTCATTGTGCGCTTTAATGTTTCTTCTATCTCAAAACATTCAGGAGCTTTGATATCTTCAAGATTAATTCCGCCGAATGTCGGCTCTAAAAGCTGAACAACTTTTATTATCTCCTGAGGGTCTTTACTTTTTATTTCGATATCAAAAACATCTATATCTGCAAATCTTTTAAAGAGAATTCCTTTACCTTCCATTACAGGTTTGCCGGCTGAGGGACCAATATCTCCCAAACCCAAAACTGCCGTACCATTAGAAACAACAGCAACAAGATTTCCCTTTGCAGTGTATTTGTAAACATCATCTTCATTTTTTTCAATCATTCTACAGGGTTCTGCAACACCTGGTGTATATGCGAGGGATAAATCTCTTGACGTTAAACAAGGTTTTGTAGAAACAACTTCAATTTTACCTCTTCTTCCGCTGCTGTGATATTCAAGTGCTTCCTCTAAATATTTTTTCATTTATTTACTCCTGAGCTTTCTAACGAAAGCTTTTATTTTTAATTATGAATTTTAAACATTAATTGTAATTGTAAATCAGCATATAATCAAAAAAACCCTGAAGTTATTCAGGGTTTAGAAAAATCATTTCTTTGCAAGATGACAGGAACTGCATCCTATCTCCTTCCATGAATCTCCTATATCTACCGGGTGCTTGTATTCAACTCCCTGGAGAGAAAATTCAGTTTCTGCATTTTCAAATTCCTGCGCAAGCAAAGTATGACAAACATTACAATCATGTGAAATTACTTTTCCATCATCACTGAAGTGTTTTCCGTCGTGGCATCTGAAACAGCCCGGTGCATACATATGCCCTATCTGGTCAGGAAAATATCTCCAGTTTGCATTCATATAAGGGAAGTAATTTCTCTTATAAATATTTTTTATCTCCTCAATACTCTTATTTATACTTTCTTTTTTATTTGCAGCTACTGAAGGATAATTTACTTTATAAAATTCCTGGACAGAAATCTCAATACTATCAAGGGCAATTTCTTTTGTTGAATAGGGTCTGTCTAAAACCTGAACTGCAATACTTTTAATAAAAGGAAGTTCAGGATCAATACGGTTTAGTTCCATAAGATGATTAACAGACCTCATTGGCGGATGATAAATATGAGATGGTCTGTTATGACAGTCTATACAATCCATTATTCTTGTTGTTTCTTCATTAATTTCTGATTCATTAACCCGGTAGCCTTTAAGTTTGTAGATAGTTTCTTTTCCGTCTTTTGATTTCGATTTAACCCATGGAATTACCATTCTTGATGAATCAGCCGGGTAATAAGTAATTTCATTTGCAATATTCATGTGCCAGTGAATTCCCTGAGTAACACCTCCCTCTTCATAACCTCCGCCTATTTTCATAAGCATAATAAGTTTCCATCTGCTGTTTTCTTCATCGGAAACGAAGTAGGTATTTTCATGTTTTTTCTCGCTGTAGAAATGACTGGGCCAATGGCATTGTTCACAGGTTTCCTGGGCAGGACGAAGATTATGTATTGGTGTGGGAATAGGTCGTGAGTATTTATTGAATATAACCGAATAAACCTGGTAAGCTCCTGAGAATTTTGATCTTACATACCACTCAGCACCCGAACCTATATGGCACTGTACACAGCCGACTCTTGCATGTGGAGAAAACTTATATGCTGTATATTCAGGTTCCATAACCTTATGACATACAGTGCCGCAGAATTCATCTGTTTCTGTATATTCGTAAGCTTTAAAACTTCCGAAGGCAGTGAATATTAAAAGCAGAATTGTACCGCCCAGAAAAAAAGTAAATGCAGTTCTTTGTTTGGAATCATTTAGATTAATTACAGGGAACTGTTTTCCTTCAGTATCTCCCGATTTTCTTCTTTTATGTTCGCGGTATATTCCATACACAATTATTATTAAGCCAAGGATGAGAAATGCGGGAAGAATAATGAAAGCAATTATTCCCATATAAGGTTTCTGATCTTCTGTAAGAAGTTCAAGGATGATAAGAAATAATATCAAACCAAAACTTATTACAGAAATAGCAGCACCGGCAAGAGTAAGAGTATTATAAAATGAAGAAGGAAATTTTTGTTTCATTGAAGATAAAAATATTTAATGCATCGTTTTATATCCAGATTCCAATTCAAAATTATCTTTTGTTAAACGAATTAGACATCCTTTTCCTCTCCCCTGTCATCAATATCGTTTATTTTTTGTTCTTTAAGTTTTTTGAGTTCTGCAGGATGTTCGTGAAGCATCTCTTCTTCTGTAATTTTGCCTGTTAACCATGCTGTATTCATTGGATATACATCTGGATTAAACATAACGAAATAGAAATGCCAGATTACAATTGCAAGCAATGCAAGCCATGCCTCATAATAATGAATTGTTCTTGCAACATCCCAGCCGAGTTTGGTTAATAACCCTATAAAAGTATTATCGAACCATAGAATTAATCCTGTACAAGACATAATTATTGTACCCCAAACAAGAGCCCAATATTCAGCTTTTTCTACATAAGAAAAACGACCGAACTCAGGTTTTGTTTTGGATAAACCAAGATTGTATTTAAACACGGCAATTGCATCGTAAAAATCATTTAGTTTGGGGAAAAGATCTTTAACTAACTCTCTTCCTCTTTTTGTAAAAGAGATATAGTACATGTGAAATAAACTAACTGCAATCATGGTTACGCCGGCAATCCTATGAATAAGGCTCCTGTAATCAAAGGCATCTTCACTTAAACTTCTTAAGTGTTCAACCCACCATGCTTCAGGGTATCTTAACATAAATCCTGTTATCACAAGAAGGATAAAACTTAGTGCCATTGTACCGTGCTGGATTCTTTCACTTAAATTCATACGAAGATAAAGAGCATGACCAACCTTTTCTTCAATAATATAACCACGCTGTTTAAGTTTTTTGATTTTACTTTTCTTTATAAAATCAATCAGATTGTGAAAGAACATTCCTCCAACAATTGTAACTATAAGTGTAATATAAATTGTAGAGATCCAATACAGAATAGGTTCATCTTCCTTTTCATAAGTAACATGAACTTTACCCATAGCAAACCTTTCATTTGCACCGGGGTGGCAGGTTCCGCATGTTTTGGCAAGATTATTTTTATTTATCATTGATTCAGGATCACTGGAGGGTTTTATGTTGTGAATGCCATGACAGCTTGCACAATTTGCAACTTCAAGTGAACCGCCTTTTAAAGCTAAACCGTGATAACTATCAGAGAATGTTTTAAACCTGTCTGTTTTAATTCCATATTTTTCAGATAGCCTTACTGAACTATGGCACGGAGCGCAAACCTGTTCAGATACATTCCTGAAAGCAACAGGTGAACGTGGATCTGTATGTTCTAAAATATCATGTTCGCCATGGCAATCTGTACAAACAGGAACATCTTTATTCCCTTTCATAGCAGAAACACCATGAACACTCTGTAAATATTCGTGAGTAATCTCGGCATGACACTGTCCGCAGGTTGATGGTATATTCATCCTGAATACAGTTGAAGAAGTATCGAGTCCATCTTTAACATTATGACTTGAATGACAATCAACGCAGCCTGCAGCATTTGGGTTACCATTTGCAAGAGCAATTCTGTGAACGCTTGAATCATAAGCAGCAATAAAACCGGGTGACGGAACAGTTCTGTCACGTACTTCCGGCTGATGAAGATGGCATGATAAACAAACTTTCTCCTGGGCAAGTTTTAATTCAACACTATCCCTTCCTTCAGATACATTTGCTATCTGGTTTACATGGCAGGTTAAACAATTTGGTGCATCTTTAAAACCTCTTTCAAGTGCTACGTTGTGCTGAGAGTGAATATAAACCTCAGCAACACTTTTATGGCAGCTTCCGCAGGAAGTATTTAGCCTGGACGAATGCCATTTACTTTTAGGTGATTCTGGTGAAACTACATCATGATATCCATGGCAGTTCTTACAGGAAACATCCGGTGAACCATTTTTTGTTTTTGTCCTCATCATTTGAGGATGAAACTGATGACTTACCGGGGCATCGGAGTGACAGTTTTTGCAGTCAACCGGAGTTATTTCTTCTTTATGCGGGATATCATCAGGATTAAAATCGATATGGCAGGAAACGCAGTTAATTTCACCATGAATTGAGTTTCCAATTACAGAAGGATTAACAAAGAGGGAAATTTCTTTCCCTCCTTTTTCCATTGTAAGTGATTCATCTTCATGACAAACTAAACAATCATCATTACTCTGTGCAAATAAACTTACATTCAGAGTTAACAAAAAAATTAAGATGAGTGTTAGTAAATTTTTTATGTCCTTTTCTGTACTTCCGGGATTTTCACTCAACATTATTTATTTCAGCAGAGTTAATAAATATTATTTTGTTTCTGATTTTAAAGAACTAAGCCATTCGGCGACTGTTTTAATTTCTTCTTCAGTACCCTTTATTTTTGTTGAGTGCTCTTTTCCATCAATAGCTTCTTCTTTGTTAAGATATTTAATCAAAAACTCTGCATTATATTTATCACCAACATTTGAAAGATCAACAGGCTCTTTTTTCTTACTTTCTATTCCTGCCGACTCAACTGAATGACAGGTAACACATTTCTTTTCAACGAAGAGAGATTTTCCACCGCCATCCTGCATTCCAAAAGAGAACGCAAAACCAAACAGGAAAACCACTGCAAATATAAATGTTAAATATATAAATACATTCTTCATATCATCCTCACTTTATTTTTTTTATCTCTCAAGTATTGAAATTTTCTACAATAAATTCAAAGCTTATGCCGATTAAATTCTTGCTAAATAAAAATTGATTGAATTAAAAATAGCTATTTTCCTCTTAAATCAGAGAAAAGAGTATTTTTTTTATCAGATGTGAGAAAGGATCACAAATTATTTAAGATATGCCGGTAATCAGACTTTCTCTGTTACTAAAGAAGTAGGAATGTCTTTCAATTACTGCTGTCCCGATAAGTTTAGCAATTTGCCTGAAAGTTAATCCTTTGGTATTAATAACAAGATTAAAAAGTGATGTATCATCCGGTTTACGGTTAAAAACAGTTTGAATATATTTTGAACGTGATACATCATGCTGTTCAACAATTGTTCTTGCTTTGCCTAAATCTATTTTATGTAGTTCTGCAAATTTTTTAATCCTTTCTGCGAAAGGAGCAACAAGCCTTACATGAAATGAATGCGGAAGCTCCTGGGTAATTATATGAGCTCCTCTGCCGATAAAAATAACATTACCGATAGAAGCCAGGTGAAGAATAGTTTCCATTTGTTTTTGAATTAATGTCCACTGCCCGGGAAGTCCCGAAAGCATTTCATTAATCATTGATGCAAAGAATGAAACTTTCTCTTCAACCATAAGACTTTTAAGTACACCGGGGAGATTATGATCTTCAATTACTTTGTCAATCAGGTTTTTATCGAAGATTGTCCATTCAGGTTCTTTCACATAAGATTTTCTATTTAAAAATTTTACCAGTTCCTCGCTTATACATTTTGCACAGGTACCGGTTTCTCTTGAAATAGTTATGCAGGGTCCTACAGGATAATCGATATTATTTTTTTCTTTGTACCGCGCTTCAATATATCTGCGGCTTTTCTCCAGCTCACCTAAAGCAAGCATATTTTCCTCCTGTAATTATGAAAATATATTTTAACCTGTATAATATTCTGTAACTGCAGGATATTTATAATATTTATTTGTTATTGATTTTCCTGCTCTAAGACATATTACAGGTATTTTAGACCTGTTAATTATTGCCTGTGCAACACTGCCGTTTGCCAAACTAAAATCTGAAGTCCAACCATGTGATGAGATAATAATCATACTTATATTATTTTTTTGTGAGTAAGATAATATCTCATCACCTGGGTTACCTACTTTAAGGTAAGGAAGAATTTCAACACCTTCATGGGGAATTTCGTTCACAAATTTTTCTAACTCTTCAGAAGCACCCCTTATTCTTTCCTCCATAATAAAATCATCATTAAATCTTCCCTTCGGTGCAGGTTCGATAATATGAATAATATGCAATTTAGAATTATGCTTGCGCGAATACTGAAGTGCGAAGTCGAATGCGTGAACAGAATTGACTGAAAAATCGACCGGGGTTAGAATATTTTTTTTACTCATAACACCCTCTCTAAATTTTATCGGTCAACTTGTAAGTACAGATAGCTGTCTTGTAACGTTATCCAGATCGAATGGTTTATAGAAGACCGAGTTAACATATTTCCTGATATTTTCATCAGGAATTTTAAGCTTATTATCAAAAACGTATAATAATATTATCGGGATATCAGGATTAAAATCTTTCAGCTCTTTGCAAAGAGTTTCAATATCAACTGTTGGCGGTGCATCAAGAATAATTAAATCACACGCAAAACTTGATGCGATAGCTTTTAAATCCTCAATGTCTGTGGTTGTTGTAATATTATAATTTGACTGCAGAAACATCAGCAGACTGAGGTTTAAAGTAAAATCGGGACTATAAAAAACTATTTTTTTCATTGTAAGATTTAAAAGAGCCAGCTGCTTTATCCCTTTACCCCATTTGCGTGCCATATTGGTTGTTAACAGATGTAAAAAGTTAATAATCTAAAAAGCAGTTTTTAACTTGATTATTAAAGAAAAAAATTTATAACAAAGTTTATATTCAGCAAGTATTCTCAGGAATGGAAATATATTGTCTTAGAAATAAGAAAGGAAAAGATTAATGTTAAGTCTTTATATCAAATTCTTTTAATTTCCTGTAAAGAGTTGAGAGACCTACCTGTAAAACTTCTGCAGTTTTTTCTTTATCATAATCATTATTCTCAAGCACTTTTATGATAAGTTCTTTTTCATAATTTCTTACAGCTTCCTCAAGTGAACCGGTATTTAAAGCACCGGACATTTCACCATGCTCCTGGAAATATGGCGGAAGATCTTTTAATGTGATGAAATCACTGCTGCAAAAAATAACAGCACGTTCAATAACATTTTCAAGTTCTCTTACTTCACCTTTCCATTTATGCGACATAAGTGCACGTATAGCCTGGTTATCAATTCCTTTTATACTTTTGTTCATTTCTGTTCTGTACTTGTTAAGGAAATGATCTGCAAGGAGGGGTATATCTTCAATTCTTTCCTGCAGGGAAGGCAAGGTAATTTCGATTACATTTAAACGATAGTAAAGATCTTCTCTGAATCTTTCAGCTTTAATTTCTTCTTTTAAATCGCGGTTGGTTGATGCAAGAAATCTTACATTAACAGGAAGAGTTGTTGTTGTACCAACAGGAGTATATTCTTTTTCCTGTAAAACTCTCAATAACTTTACCTGCAGATTTAATGGAAGTTCACTTATCTCATCAAGAAAAAGTGTTCCGCCTTCGGCAGCTTTTATATAACCTTCCTTATCGGATACAGCACCGGTAAATGCACCTTTCTTATGTCCGAACAATTCACTTTCAATTAAATTTTCTGTTATTGCTCCGCAGTTAACAGCAATAAAAGGTTTGTTTTTTCTTTTACTGTGAAAATGAAGTGCGCGTGCAACAAGCTCCTTACCTGTACCGCTCTTTCCTGTTATAAGAACTGTTGAATCAGTTTCGGCAACTACTTTTATAGTTTGATAAATATTTTTCATTGCAGGACTTTTGCCGATAATATTTTCAAAATCGAAGTTGCGCTGTATCTCTCCTCTTAATATCCTGTTTTCTAGAAGAAGATTTTTAGATTCAAATAGTCTTCTTATTTTAAAAATCAGTTCATCAAATTCAACGGGCTTTAAAATGTAATCGCTTGCGCCGTTTCTTAAAGCTTTAATAGCAGTGTCGAGGGACCCAAAGGCTGTAACAATTATTACTGAAGTTTTAATATCCAGCTTTTTTATTTCTTCAAGAAGTTCGGTGCCTTTCATAACAGGCATTTCAAGATCGCTGATGACAAGATCGAAAGAATCTTCTTTTATTTTATCGTAAGCTTCTTTTCCGTTAGCTGCTTCTTCAACAATAAATCCTTCTTTCCTCAAAATGAATGAAAGAGATTCTCTTATAATATCTTCATCATCAACTACTAAAATTTTTTCCTGCATTGTTGCCTCTGTTTAATGTATGTAATTTAATAATTTTACAAGAAAGGAGCAGAGAGTAAAACTTGAACTTAAACTTAAATTTTAACTTATACTTTGTAACTCTTCGGATGAGCGGGCAATGAAATCGTAAAAGTAGTTCCTTCACCTAATTTACTTTTAACAGTAATATCTCCCTGGAAACTTTTTACAATTCCATAGCTGACCCATAAACCCAAACCTGTCCCCTTTCCCTCTTTTTTGGTGGTGAAGAAGGGTTCAAATATTTTTAAAAGATTTTCTTCACTAATTCCACTGCCGTTATCTGAAAAAACTATATACACAAAATCATCTTTAACGTGAGTTGTTATTGAAATTCTTTTTTCTTTTTTGGAAAATGATGGTTCGGCAAATGAGTCAACAGCATTTAAAAGTATATTTATGAAAACCTGTTCAATCTGGTCGGCTACAAGAGGAAGCAGAGGTAGTTTTTCATTTTTAGTGAATTCAAATTTTACATCTTTAGCTTTAGCACCAACCCTTGTAATATTAACTGCTTCTGTAATACTGTGATTAATATCTGTAAGCTTAAGCTCATAATTTGAAGGTCGTGAAAAATCAACAAGATCTCTTATAATTTTAGATATCCGGGTTACCTGGCTTTTTATTAAATCAATTTTTTCCTTAACAAACTGATCATCAGTTGTTCTCTGTATAACCTGTACGATTGCAGAAATAGAAGCAAGAGGATTACCAACTTCGTGTGCGATACCTGCTGCAAGAGTTCCAATGCTTTCCATCTTTTGTGAATGGACTAATTGTTTCTCCAAAAGTTTTTTCTCACCAAGATCCCTGTGTACACCAAAAAATCCGAATACTTTTCCTTTATTATTAAGTATCGGAGATACAAGTAACTGAGCATAATAAGGCTTACCGTCTTTTCTTCTGTTTTCAACTTCACCAACCCAAGCCTTGCCGCTCTTAATTGTAGCCCACATCTCTGCCCAGAAACTTTTGGGGTGTTTGCCGCTGCCAAATATTCGTGGATTTTTTCCCAGTAGTTCTTCTCTTGAATAACCGCTTGCGGCTTCATAAGCAGGATTAACATACAACATCTTCCCTTCGAGATTTGTTATCTGCAGAGGGAATAATGTTTTCTCAGCAATATTATAAAAACGTAAAAGGTCTAATTCTTTTTTTCTGCTTTCTGTTATATCCCTAGCTAAAATTATAAGATATTCATTTTCTGATTCAGGCTGATGAAAATACGGGGCAATTAATAATTCAACATCAAAACTATTTTTCCCTGAAGTTAATTTTGATTCTGATATTTTGCTTTTAAAACTCCTCTTACATTTTTCAATCTCTTCAGAAGTAATTTCTTTAAATGTTTCATCTACTATTTCTATAAAATTATGATTGTCTCCATCTTTCCATGTTAAATCAAGTTTAATTTTTGCTGAAATATTTAAATCCTCAACCCTCCCATCCCTATTAACAATAAAACACATATCGGGGAAGCTGTCGAAGAGCCTGAAATCAAGGTTAAAAGTTTTTTGCATACTTTTAAAAATAAAATCTTAATAAGTACTTAAACTTATCAAAAAATATATTTAAAGAGATGTGAAAATGAAGGTTATTTAAGAAATGTTACGGGAAAAGATAAATATCTTTTCCTTCTAAATTGAAAATTTTTGTTAACAGGAATAAAAATTATCCTTTAACTGAATGAAGCACTTTCATATAATTTGCACGTTCAAATTTGGATGGATCGGCAACATTTATATAACTCATACTACCTCTCATCTGATCAAGTGATTCATATTCATTTATTTCCATCCAGTATTTCAGTTTGCTTATTATATCTGCAATATGCTCTATACCAAGCTTCAACAGGCAGGATAACATATGAGTAACTTTTACTCCGGCCATAATCATTTTAACAATATCTTTTTCATCATAAATACCACCTGAAGCAGCAAGATCAGATTTAACTTTTCCATATAAAATTCCAATCCATCTCAGGGGAAGTCTCATTGATGCCTGCGTACTAAGCATTACATTCGGAACCACTTCAAGAGTTTCAAGATCAATATCCGGCTGATAGAACCTGTTGAAGAGCACAAGTCCATCGACTCCTGCTTTATCAAATTCATAAGCAATGTTGGAAACCGAACTAAAGAAGGGATGCATTTTAACAGCAACAGGTATTACAACATTTGACTTCACTTCTTTTACAATATCAATATATTTTTTTTCTATTTCATCACCCTTTATCTCAGGATCTGTGGCAAGGAAATATATATTTAATTCAAGTGCATCAGCACCTGCCTGTTCAATCTTTTTTGCAAAGTCAATCCATCCACCTGATGATTTACCATTAAGACTTGCAATAACAGGAATGTCCACACTCTCTTTTGTTTTCCTGATGTGATTGAGATATTCATCGGGTCCCATCTTATATTCGAAAGGTTCGGGTAAATAATTTAAAGCTTCTGCGTGACTATCGATATGGTAAATTGTTCTGTTGTGAAATTCAAGACTCTCTTTTTCAATCTGTTCTTCAAATAAAGAATGGAGAACAACAGCAGCAGCACCTGAGTCTTCCATTAATTTAATCTTATCAAGGTCTTCAGAGAGCGGACCGGCAGAAGGGATAACAGGATTCTGAAGATCAATACCTAAGTAATTAGTTGAAATATTCATAAATTCCCTTTTTGTTTTAAAACAATGAGAGTCTCTCCTCCCCTTGAGAGACTCTCATTAATTTGAGTTAGTTTAATTCTTTATTTTCTGCTTTACCATCCGACGCCAATTGCTGATACATATTCCATCTGTTCTCAACATCTTTCTGTGCTTCATCTATCAATTTCTTAGCAAGTTCAGGATGAGTTTTAGTAAGCATCTTATAACGGGTTTCCATATAAGCGTAATCTTTAAATGGCATCTTCAATCCTTTTGAATCTAGCTTAAACGGGTTTTCACCTTTTTCTATTAATTCAGGATTATACCTGTATAACTGCCAGTAACCTGAATCAACAGCAGCCTTCTGATTTCTCATTCCCGTACCCATATCAATACCATGTGCAATACAATGGCTGTAAGCAATTATTAAAGATGGTCCGTCATAAGCTTCTGCTTCGAGAAATGCTTTAACAGTGTGAGCATCATTTGAACCTAATGCAACTTTTGCTACATAAACATTTCCATACGACATAGCCATCATACCAAGATCTTTTTTAGCCATTGCTTTACCTGAAGCAGCAAACTTTGCAACAGCTCCGCGCGGAGTTGATTTGGATGCCTGTCCACCGGTATTTGAATAAACTTCAGTATCGAGTACAAGTATGTTTACATTCTTACCTGATGCAAGAACATGATCAAGTCCTCCGTAACCTATATCATAAGCCCAGCCGTCACCGCCGATAATCCAGACAGATTTTTTAACAAGATAATCTGCAAGACTTAAGAGATGACTAAAATCTTTCCTGGTTTCGTCATCATAACCATTACTTAAAAATTGTTTGAGAAGAAGTTTAAGCCTGGCTACTCTTTCTCTCTGTTCATAAATACCGGTTTCATCTTTTTGATTTGCATTCAGAATTTCATTTACAAGCTCTTCCCCAAATTCCTTCTTATATTTTTCAAGCAGAGCTTTTGCCTGTATATTGTGTTTATCAATTGCAAGCCTGAAACCAAATCCAAACTCAGCATTATCTTCAAAGAGAGAGTTAGACCATGCAGGTCCGCGTCCGTCTTTGTTTACTGTCCAAGGTGTAGTAGGCAGATTTCCTCCATAAATAGATGAACAACCGGTAGCATTAGCTATTATGGCTCTGTCGCCAAATAACTGGCTGACAAGTTTAACATAAGGAGTTTCACCACAGCCTGAGCAGGCACCTGAGAATTCAAATAATGGTTCAAGGAATTGCGAATCTTTAATCTTTGAAACATTAACTTTTGTTCTGTCAAGTTCAGGAAGTGTAAGGAAGAAATCCCAGTTTGCTCTTTCCTGCTCTCTGAGCGGTAGCTGCTCTGCCATGTTAATTGCTTTAAGCTTTGTTTCTCTCTTATTTTTAACAGGACAAACATCAACGCACAAACCGCAGCCTGTACAATCTTCAACTGCTACCTGTAGTGTGTAAAGAAGATTATCTCCATAATCTTTTGCTTTAAATTTAGTATGCTGAAATGCTGCAGGAGCATTTGCTAATTCTTTCTCTTCATATACTTTTGCTCTTATTGCGGCATGAGGACAAACAATTACACACTTGTTGCATTGAATACATATCTCTTTATCCCAGACAGGAACTTCGAGTGCAATATTTCTTTTTTCCCATTTTGCAGTACCTGAAGGATAAGTACCATCAACAGGCATTTTGCTTACAGGTATGCTGTCGCCAAAACCTGCAATCATTTTTGCAGTTACTTCATTAACAAATTCAGGTGCATTTCCTGATACAGCAGGTTGGAGTTGTTTTTTACTTGTTATTTCTTTGGGAACTTCAATCTCATAAAGATTTTCAAGAGTTTTATCAACAGCATTATAATTCATCTCAACAATCTTATCACCTTTGGCACCGTAGGTTTTCTTAATAGATTTTTTAATCATCTGAATGGCTTCTTCTTTAGGGAAGATTTTTGAAATAGCAAAGAAGCATGTCTGCATTATCGTATTTACTCTTGCCCCCATTCCGGTTTCATCGGCAACTTTATATGCATCAATAGCATAGAACTTCATTTTCTTCTCAATCAAATCACGCTGAACTTTTTCAGGCAGTGAATCCCAAACCTGTTCCTTTGGAACTTTAGTGTTAAGAAGGAATGTTGCACCTTCAACTGCATCTTTAAGCATATCCATTTTTTCGAGGAAAACCTGTTGATGGCATGCAATAAAGTTTGCTTTATTGATAAGATAAGTTGATTTAATTTCCTTAGGACCAAATCTTAAATGAGATATTGTAGTAGAGCCTGATTTCTTTGAATCATAAACAAAATATCCCTGTGCATAATAATCTGTACTTTCACCAATAATCTTAATTGAATTTTTATTTGCACCAACTGTTCCATCAGATCCTAAACCATAAAATTTACCTCTGAATGTTTCTTCAGGTTCAACTGAAAATGATGGATCAAAATCGAGGCTTGTATTTGTTACATCATCTATAATTCCAACAGTAAAATGATTTTTAGGAATTTCATTCTTTGCATTATCAAATACAGCTTTAATCATTCCGGGAGTAAATTCCTTGGAGGACAATCCATATCTTCCACCAACAATTTTAGGAAATGGAAAATGCAATTGTCCGCTGCCATATTTTTCAGCGATTGCATTAACAACATCAAGATAAAGTGGTTCACCTGCAGAACCGGGTTCTTTTGTTCTGTCGAGTACAGAAATAACTTTTGTTGTTGCAGGCAGTTTTGAAATAAAATGATCGATTGAGAATGGTCTGTATAATCTTACTTTAAGAACCCCAACCTTCTCTTCTTTATCAACTAAATAATTAACAGTTTCCTCAACAGCTTCTGCACCTGAACCCATAATAACAATAATTCTTTCAGCATCGGGAGCACCAACATATTCAAACAAATCGTATTGCCTTCCTGTAAGCTTTGCAAATTTATCCATCTGCTTCTTAACTATATCCGGACATTTCAGGTAATAAGGATTTACAGTTTCTCTTCCCTGGAAATAAACATCAGGGTTTTGTGCAGTTCCTCTTATAAAAGGATGATCAGGACTTAAAGCTCTTGCTCTATGCTGAAGCACCAGCTCATCATCAATCATTGCTTTAATATCATCGATTGATAATTGTTCAATCTTTTTCACTTCATGGGATGTTCTGAAACCATCGAAGAAATGAAGAAAAGGAACACGTGCTTCAAGAGTAGAAGCCTGTGCAATCAAAGCAAAGTCCATTACCTCCTGAACAGAATTTGAAGATAAGAGAGCAAAGCCTGTTGAACGTGTCGCCATTACATCACTATGGTCACCAAAGATTGAGAGAGCCTGGGCAGCAATTGACCTTGCAGAAACATGAAAAACGGTAGAAGTTAATTCACCGGCTATCTTAAACATGTTAGGAATCATAAGCAGCAGACCTTGCGAAGCGGTAAATGTAGTAGACAGTGCCCCTGTTTGTAATGCACCATGAATAGCACCCGATGCACCACCTTCACTTTGCAGTTCACTTACAATTGGAGTAATACCCCAGATGTTTTTCTTTCCTTCAGCCGCCCATGCATCGCACCACTCGCCCATATTTGAGGAAGGTGTTATCGGATATATAGCTATTACTTCATTTGTATTAAATGCTACATAAGCTGCCGCTTCATTTCCATCGATTGTTACTTTTTTACGTTCCATAACTCCTGACCGTTTAAAAATTGTTAATTAAAATTTCTCCTCCGGAGCCAATATCTATACCATTTGAAATAGTTTAATTTCATTAAACAATCATTGTTTACATTTTCAAAACAGATAAAATCAAAGGATTTGAACTTGTACTTTTCTTGATTGTGAGAATTAAAGAAATGATTAATGAAGGAGATTGGCCGAATCTATTTCAATATTTATTTCTGATTAAACAATAATCTTTAATCCGAAATCAGATTTTAAACTTCTTGATAAAAATTATTTTTAACTGATTAACAATTAATCAAAAGCAACAAAAATTCCTATTCCCAATAAGAGTTACGTTCATTATTTACAGGTCTTGTTTGTAAACCTATAAATAAATTACCCAAACGACTATCATCTTTCTTAAATTTATAAAACCTAATCCAGTTTATATACTAAATACTATAGGAAATATTGCTTGCTCAGTTTATCGCTTAGAGGAATAGAAATATTAATATCATACATACCTGATAAAGTATTGTCGTCTATATTAAAATCAAAACAAGCTTTTTGATACTTGAAATCAATATGCAAATTGTCGGAAGGTATTACCTGAAGATTTTGTGTCTGAGTAAAAGTTAATTGAGATAAGAAAAAAATCATTAGATATAAAAAGGAAGGGCTATTTTAATAATGCATTCTTCACCCCTGATTTTTTATGAAATAGAATAGAGTGATTTTAGTTTAATATTAAAGCACTGCAACAGCAAAAATCATATAAAGAAGGTAAAGAATCAACCAGCCAAGACCTACAAAAATCAGGAACCACACAACATCGTATTCTAAAAACTTCTCCTTTAAATTGTGAATATTCATCTTACTTATCCTTTCTTGTTGAATATCTCTACATAGAAAGTCAACTAACATACCACAAGCAAACTATTATAATCTTTATAAAACGATAAAAGAAATGATTACAATTTCTCAAAAACGATAATCGCAATTGTTATTTATCGAATTCAAGAAATAAAACCAGGATATTCATTAAAAATCAAACTAAATAAAAGATAAACTATTGGAATAGAGATTGATTTAGCCGCACTAAGAGTTTCATAAGAATATTTAATGCTAAAGGAAAGGCAGGTGTGAAATGGGACTCCTTAAAAACATTATAAAACCGGAAGTAAGATTCAGATATAAGATTGCTTTTAAATTAAGTTTAATTGTTTCACTTTCTTTATTAATACTTGCTTTTAAATTTTTCCCTCATATTGAAAAAAGTGAAATTGTTTTGGAAGGTCCTCAGGAGTTGTTTACAGTTGAAGATGTTCAACAAACAGTTCATGAAAATCTTCCGCCCCCGCCTCCTCCTAAGCCGAATATTTTAATTGCTACCCCATCAGATGATATTCTTGAGGACGTTGATATAAGCAGTACGGAGATTGATTTTTCTGAAGAAGTCGCTCCACCTCCACCTCCTAAAAAAGAAACAGTAGTTGTTGAAGAAGAGCCTACATTCTTTGTTGCGGTTGAAGAAATGCCTTCGCCTATTGGCGGCATTGGAGCAATTCAAAGTAAAATTAAATATCCTGAAATAGCGAGAAGAGCCGGACTGGAAGGAACTGTTTATATTCTTGCATACCTCGATGAAGAGGGAAAAGTAGTTAAGACTGAAATAGCTAAAGGTATCGGCGGCGGCTGTGATGAAGAAGCAGATAAAGCTGTCAGGGATACAAAATTTACTCCCGGCAAACAAAGAGGAAAACCTGTTAAAGTTAAGGTAATGATTCCTGTAAAATTCCAGCTTAAAGACGCAAGCTAAAAAACGGAGTTAATAATGAGCGGTTTAAATGTCGGAACACCTAAAAAAGAAACAAACCCGACTGTTAAAAAACATAATGCCCGTGTAGAAATAAACGGAGAACTTTGCAAAGAATGTTTGCTGTGCATTGAAGCTTGTGCACCGGATGTTCTGAAAGTGTCGGATACACTTAATAAAATGGGTTATCACCCGGTTGAATATATAGGTGAAGGATGCACCGGATGCGGTGTATGTTTTTATGTTTGTCCTGAACCGGGAACAATTAAAGTTTATAAAAAAATTAAAGCTGCTTAAGGAGATCTCATGGATAAATTGTTCTTAAAAGGAAATGAAGCAGTAATTCGTGGGGCAATACTTGCCGGCTGTAAAGCGTACTACGGTTACCCGATTACACCTGCCAGTGAAATTGCAGAAACTGCAGCTAAATTATTTCCATTAGCTGGTGGTACCTTCCTTCAGGCTGAAAGTGAAATTGGTGCAATCAATATGACTTACGGTGCCGCTTCTACAGGGCAGCGGGTTATGACTGCATCTTCAGGTCCCGGTTTAAGTTTAAAGCAGGAAGGAATTTCTTACGCAGCCGGTTCCGAATTGCCAATAGTTATTGTAGATGTTATGAGAGGTGGTCCTGGTCTTGGTAACATTGCTCCTGAACAGGGAGATTATAATCAGATGGTTAAAGGAGGAGGGCATGGTAACTATAAATTAATAGTGCTTGCTCCTAATTGTGTTCAGGAAATGTGTGATTTAACTATGCTTGCTTTCGAACTTGCTGATAAATACAGAAACCCTGTTGCAGTGCTTACCGATGGCTTTATCGGGCAGATGATGGAACCTGTTCAACTTCCCAATCCCGTAGAAAATATTCCGGAAAAAAACTGGAAAGTTGATGGTACAGGCAAAACAAAACATAATCTTGTTTCTTCTATCTATCTCAATGCAGATGAGCTTGAAGAACATAACCTGAAACTACAATACAAGTACAGCAAAATTGAAGAAGAAGAAGTAAGAGTTGAAAAGATTTATACCGATGATGCAGAAATTATTCTTGTAGGATATGGAATTGTTTCCCGTATACTTCAATCTGTGGTTGAAGAAGCAAGAGCTGAAGGAATTAAAGCAGGGTTATTAAGACCAATAACTCTCTTTCCCTTCCCTAAAAAGGAATTAAATGAACTGGCTGAAAAGGCAAAACTATTTTTTGTATGTGAAATGAGTAACGGGCAGATGGTTGATGATGTAAGGCTTGCATTGAATGGTAAGAAACCCGTAAAGTTTTATGGAAGAATGGGAGGAATGGTTCCATCTACTTTGGAAATATTAAACAAGCTGAGAAATATAAATTCATCCCTCCAGGGTGATGGTAAATATATAAACTCACTTGCCGAAAATAATTTTATAAAATAAAACCAGAAGAAATCATGGTAAAAGATATTCTTGAAAAACCTGAATCCTTTTACGAGGTATTCGAAAGAAAATCGGGCGAAAACAAAACAACACACTATTGCCCGGGCTGTGGCCATGGTGTAGTTCATAAATTAATTGCAGAAGCAGTCGATGATTTCGGTATTGCCGACAAAACTATTTTAATTAGTCCGGTTGGCTGCTCTGTTTTTGCATACTATTATTTTGATGTGGGGAATATACAGGCACCGCACGGAAGAGCACCCGCTGTTGCAACAGGCATTAAAAGATCACTCCCTGATTCTATTGTAATAAGCTACCAGGGAGATGGTGATCTTGCAGGCATCGGAGGAAATGAAATTCTTCATGCAGCAAACAGAGGCGAGAATATAACAGTATTCTTTATAAACAATGCTATTTATGGAATGACCGGATCCCAGATGGCTCCTACTTCTTTAATAGGACAAAAAACAACTACAACTCCCTACGGCAGAAGTGTGGAGAATGAAGGATATCCTATTAAAGTATGTGAACTTCTTTCATCACTTGAAGCTCCGGTATATCTTGAAAGAGTTGCAATTACCGATGCAAAGAATGTTATGAAAGCCCGTAAAGCAATCCGTAAAGGTTTGCAGAATCAAATAGACAGGAAAGGATTTTCATTAATTGAAATTCTTTCTCCCTGCCCTACCGGCTGGGCAATGACACCAGTTGATGCTAAAAAGTGGATTGAAGATGTTCTTATTAAAAATTTTGTACCCGGTGTTTATAAAGATAAAACTGCTGAAGCCATTTCCGTTGATATGAAAAGAAAAGAAGTAAGCAAAGAAGAAATTCTTGAAATACTCGGTGCTAAAAAAGAATCAGGTTTAACATTTGAAAAACCTGATGTAGAAAAAAATTATCAGGATCCCAGAATTAAAATATCGGGATTTGGCGGACAGGGTGTGCTTTTCCTCGGGCAGCTTCTATCTCAAAGTGCTATGAGATCAGGATATTTTACAACATGGCTGCCTTCATACGGACCTGAAATGAGAGGCGGTACTGCAAACTGTCATGTAATGATTTCGAAAAAAAGAATTGGCTCCCCTCTCGTTACCGAAACCGATGTTCTCTTTGCTATGAATCTGCCTTCATTAGATAAATTTGAAAATGAAGTTAGAAAAGATGGACTGATATTAGTCAACAGTTCTTTAATAAACAGAAATGTTAAAAGAAACGATGTTGAAGTGTTATATATTCCGGCAACTGAAATAGCAGATCAGTTAGGAAATACAAAGGCGACTAACCTTGTAATGTTTGGAGCATACATTGCAAAATCAAAAATAATTTCTCCTGATTGTGCTCTCTTCACTGCCAACCAGACAGCTAAGAAAAAAGAATTAATGAAGGTTAATGAGGAAGCATTCCGCAAAGGGATGGAATATGTTTTAAACTATAAAGAGAAAATTAATAAACCGTTTGACCCGGTAATATTTAATTAACGATTTGATAACTAACAACAATTAAACTAAAACAGGAGAAAAAACAATGGCTCTTATGATAACCGAAGATTGCATTAACTGCAATGCTTGCGCTGATGAATGTCCGAATGATGCAATTTCCGAGGGTGAAAGCATATATGTAATAAATCCGGATTTATGTACAGAGTGTGTAGGTTTTTTTGATGAACCTCAGTGCGTAAGTGTTTGTCCGGTTGAAGGCACAATTGTACCCGACCCTAACCACCAGGAAACTAAAGAAGAACTACTGGCAAAAAAAGAAAAGAACGCCGGATAATTAAAATATTAATATTCTCCGGGTAATGCTTAAGCATACCCGGAGATTATCTGAAACATCATATTTCCTTTCTTCCCTCAAAAAAAAAAATAAAAAAATAAAAAGAGCTTATTTAAACTCTTTATCTTATTTTTGTTTTATAATTTGATATTAAATCAGCGGGAGGAGATATGTCTTTCAAAATTAATACTCTTTTCTTAATGGGGAATTATAAAATAAGGTATTCGTTTTCATTTCTTATTTTTCTTATACTTTCTTTAACTTCATCTTCACTTGCACAATACCCTAATATCAGGATAGATGGACCGTTGAGTTCCCAGCCGGAAGAAGTTACAATTGCTATAAATCCTCTTAACCCGAACATAATAGCTGCTGCTGCAAACATAGATCATTTTTATCGTTCAACTGATGGCGGATTAACCTGGAGTGAATCTCATCTCAGTTCAATGCTTGGTGTTTGGGGAGATCCTGTTGTACTGTTTGATAGTTCTGGAAATCTTTATTATGCCCATCTCTCAAATCCTTCTTCAGGATACTGGATTGATAGAATTGTTGTTCAGAAATCTACCGATAATGGTTTAACATGGAATGACGGTGTGGGTGTTGGATTTGTAGCACCAAAAAACCAGGATAAAGAATGGCTCGCTGTTGATTTAACTCAATCACCCTACCGCGGAAATATTTATATGACATGGACAGAATTTGATAATTACGGCAGTCCTAATCAGGCTGATAGTTCACGCATAAAATTTTCCAGATCAACAGACCAGGGTGAAACCTGGAGTACATCAATAACAATCAGTGATGTCAGCGGAAATTGTATTGATTCCGATAATACAACAGAAGGTGCTGTGCCTTGTGTTGGACCTGATGGAGAAATTTATGTTAGCTGGGCTGGTCCGGCAGGACTTGTATTCGACAAATCTACTGATGGCGGTTTAACCTGGGGAACTGATGTACTTGTTTCTGAAATGCCAGGCGGCTGGGATTTTAGTGTACCAGGTATTTACCGCTGCAATGGTATGCCGATAACAATGTGCGATATCAGTAATTCGGAATACAGGGGAACTATTTATGTTGTTTGGTCTGACCAGAGAAACGGAACTACAAACACAGATATCTTTCTTTCAAAATCTACAGATAAAGGAGAAACATGGACTCCGCCTGTTAGAGTTAACAATGATGATTCAAACAGGCACCAGTTTTTTGTCTGGTCAACTATTGATCAATCAACAGGTCACTTATGGTTTGTGTTTTATGACAGGAGAAATACAACAGGACTTGAAACTGATGTTTATGCAGCAAGAAGTATCGATGGCGGTTTAACTTTTGAAAACTTTAAGATAAGTGAATCCTCTTTTATTCCTACCAGTTCTGTTTTCTTTGGAGATTATACAAATATAGCTGCACACAATGGACTCGTTTATCCAATATGGATGCGTCTGCATAACGGGCAGTTAAGTATCTGGACAACAATTATTGAAGATGAAGTTGTACCTGTTGAACTGACAAATTTTTCTTCCAGAATAATTAATGAAAGAGTTGAGCTTATATGGGAAACTGCAAGCGAAAAAAATAATCATGGTTTTATCATTGAAAGAAAAAAAGTAAATAATAACTGGAGGGAGATTGGTTTTATTGAAGGAAAAGGTACATCAACTGAAAAGAATAATTACAGATTTTATGACAGACCCGGAGAAAAAGGATTATATTTTTACAGGCTGAAGCAAGTCGATTATAACGGGAAGTTTGAATATTCTCCGGAGATCGAAGTTAATTTCATTTTAAATGATTTTGTACTAATGCAGAATTATCCTAATCCCTTCAATCCATCAACAATTATAAGATACCAGGTTCCGGCTTTCGGTTTTGTAACTCTTAAAGTTTACGATATCCTGGGGAATGAAATTGATGTTCTTGTAAATGAAGAAAAACCTGCCGGAGAATATGAAATAGAATTTAATGCAAATAAAATAAATCAAAGTCTTGCATCAGGAGCGTATTTTTATCAACTTAAAGCAGGAGGACAAATCTCAACTAAAAAATTTATTCTGCTCAAATAAATAAATTCAAAAAATGTTTGTTAAAAAAATGAGAGATAAAATGAAAATTATTTCAGTTTTGTTTTTTCTTTTTTCATCTATTGCTTATTCTCAATTAACATGGGAGCCGACTTATAATCTTTCAAATACACCGAATGCTACTTCAGATTATCATGCCGTTCATTCTGATGAATTGGGAAATTACTATGTTGTATGGGGGGACAATGGAAATATATTATTAAAACATTCATCTGATTTCGGGCAAACCTGGTCTTCAAATATTACAGTATATGCTTCAAGTAATGTTTGCGGCTGGCCTGTTGTTAAATCAAATCAGAATCATGTGTATGTTGTTTTCCATCAGCTTGCCGGTGATTATGAAATATTGTTCCGGTATTCATCCGATTTTGGTCATACATGGGGTACCCCTCAGGTTATATCAGGAATTGAGGACGGTTCAATTACACCGCAAATGGCAGTTTCAGAATCAGGTATTCATGTAGTTTGGGAACGAAGAGTAAATAATTTTTATGATATTTTTTACAGGAAATCAACCAACCATGGTGCAACCTGGTTTCCGGAAAACAATATATCAAATTCTCTTGGCTCACATTCAAGATGGGTCCAAATAGATGCAATCGGTAATAAAGTTTTTTGTACCTGGCTTGAATCAGTTACATATCCTGAGAGTGATATTACCTTTTCAAGATCTGATGATGGAGGAGAAACCTGGTGGCTCACTCCTCCTTCAATTACAAATGATCCAAGACCGCAAAACAGAATCTATATGAATGTAGTTTCCGAAGATGAAATTTATATTGTTTCCGATGATATAATTACATTCAACCACGATGAATTATTCTTAATGAAAAGTACTAACGGAGGAGCTACATGGTCAACACCTGTTAATATTACAAACAATACCGGCCACTCAAACACTCCCTGTGTTGAAATATTTATGAATAATATTTATCTCACCTAGGCTGATAATTCACACACTGCTCCTGCTTTTGACAATATGGATATCTTCTTTAAATGGTCTTCTGATGGAGGAGTAACCTGGCAGGATTCAATAAATCTTTCTGATAATCCTGAAACATCATCCCGTCCAAGAATTTGTACCATGCCATTTGTTACTTTACAGGGTGTTGCATGGCTCGAGTTTACAGTTGTATGGTACGATTACTCAACAGGTGATGCAGAAATTCTTGCAAGAAAAGGAAAACATTTTATCATTCCCGTTGAATTAACTTCATTCACTTCTGAAGTTACAGGTAATGATGTTTTACTTAAGTGGGCTACTGCCTCGGAAACAAATAATAAAGGATTCGAAGTTCAGAGAAGCCGAAATGATGGAAGATGGAAAACAGAAGATGGAAAATTTATCCGGCAAAGTGTTAACGAAGACGAATGGGATGTGATTGGTTTTGTGGAAGGTAAAGGAACAACAACAGAAGAACAGAAATATTCTTTTACTGATAACAATTTAATGCCTGGTAATTATTCTTACAGGTTAAAACAAATTGATTTTGATGGTACTTTTGAATACTCGGAAATTATTGAAGCAGATATACTTTCACCAGATGAATTTTATCTTGCACAAAATTATCCTAATCCATTTAATCCGGCAACTACTATATCATTTGAAGTTGGTCATCCAACGTTTGTTACTCTAAAAGTTTATGATATGCTTGGAAATGAAGTTGCAACTCTGGTGGATGAATATAAACCAGCGGGCAAGTATAAAGTAGATTTCTCTGCAGAATCCCTGGCAAGCGGAGTTTATTATTATGAACTAAAAGCTGATGAGAATTCATTTGTAAAGAAAATGATTCTCCTTAGATAAAAATTTAAGTCCCATTTTTTAAGGCTGTCTTTCAAAAAAAATTGCAGGACAGCCTGTTTTTTATCTCACAGTCCGGAATATTTCCATCACCTTTCAGATTAATTATATTTGCACTATGAAAAAAGAAAATTTAACAGATGAGATGCGTGTATCGGAAGAAATTAAATCTAACGGTAAGAAAGATATTTTAAAAGGATTAACTCTCCAGGAACTTAAAACATATTTTGTTAACCGCGGGCACAGGGCATTCAGAGGAGCACAAATTTTTCACTGGATGTACAATCATCTTGTCGATGACTTTTTTTTAATGAATAATCTTCCGAAAGAAATAAGGCAGGAACTTGCCGAAACCTGCGAAACAAAAACATTAAGCCTTGTTACTTCAGAAACTTCACCTGTTAGTGGAACAAAAAAATATATTTTCGAAACTGCTGAAGGAAATAAAATTGAATCTGTTATAATTCCCGAAGAGAAAAGAACTACATTATGCATTTCTACACAGGTTGGCTGTCCTCTCGACTGTAAATTTTGTGCAACGGGTTTAATGGGTTATAAAAAGAATCTTACCCCCGGAGAAATTTTTGATCAATATTCTCTTGTTTCCAATGATTATGGGAAGGATAAAATTTCAAACATTGTTTATATGGGAATGGGTGAGCCTCTTTTAAATTATGAATCAACTTTAAAATCTCTCCAGATTTTCAGCGATGAGATGACAAAAGGAATCAGCACAAAAAAGATTACAGTATCTACAGCAGGTATTGCTCCAAGAATCATTGACCTTGCTGATTCGGGTTTGAGGGTAAAATTAGCATTGTCTCTCCACTCCTGTTTTGATGAGATACGCGATATTATTATGCCGATAAATAAAAAATATTCAGTTAAGCAGAATCTGGATGCTGTAAGATATTATGCAAGAAAAACAGGAACACGAATTACATTTGAATATGTAATGCTAAAAGATATTAATGATAGAGACGAAGATATTAATGCGCTTAAAAGAGTCTGCAGTGAAATTCCGTCTAAAATTAATGTCATTCCATTTAACTCGCTTGAACATATGAATCCGGATGGATTTTCAGCTCAGTTAAAACCAACTCCACGGGAAAGAATTGAAGAATTTATTAGTGAATTAAGAAACAGAAATATTACAGTTACTGTAAGATATACCCAGGGTGATGATATTGCTGCAGCATGCGGACAGCTTGCTTTACCGCTTTCAAGGAAAAATGTTTTAAAATAATTTTTGACTTTTGACCTTTGAATTTTGACTTTAAATGAAAAAACTCACTCATGATGAAATCTCCAAAAACAGAAGCACCCTTGAAACACTTCATAAAGTAAAAAAGCTTCCGGTTTATGTTTTGCTTAACAGCATAAGAAGCACCTATAATGTTGGATCAATATTCCGCACATCAGACGGAGCAATGATTGAAAAGCTTTACTTGTGCGGTTACACTCCTTTCCCTCCAACACCTGGTTCACAATCAGGTAAAAAAGAAATTTTAAAGACAGCACTCGGTTCAACTGAAAGTGTTAAGTGGGAATATGTAAAAGACCCAAAAGATGTTGTATTGAAATTAAAGAGTGAAGGAGTAAAAATCTGTGCACTTGAAATGACAGATAAAAGCATTCCTTATTATGAAGTTAAGAAAGAAGATTTTCCCTTGTGTTTAATTGTTGGTAATGAAATTGCAGGTGTCTCACAGGAATTAATTGACCTTTGCGATTTCTCAGTAGAAATTCCTCAGTATGGAATTAAGCAAAGTTTAAATGTTGCAGTTGCGTATGGAGTGATGGTTTTTGAGTTGAGAAAAATATTTTCAGGTAAGAAATAATTTTATTAAACTGCTGTAAAATATTCCTCCCCGTTATCTTTTGTATGAATAGCAAGAAGTTTTGCTCTTACCAGTTTTACAAGTGTCCGCGATGCTCTTCTTTCCGAAATGTTTACAAGATTACTTAATTCTTTAACCGATATAGTTTCATTAATTGCAAGGTACTCAAAAACTTTCTTTTCATTATTGCCGATAGTATATTTTTTTAAAGCCAGATTATCAGCTTCTGCTTTCATTATTCTCACCATCTCTTTACTTGCCTGTATGCTTTTATCATTTACACGTATTAATACCACAGCTTTGTTTATATCAAAATGTTTCAGGTAATCCTGCAGACGATGAGGTTTATTATTTGATTCAGGAATTTCAGCAATAACAATTTCCTTCCCTTCCACTTCTATATAGCTTAAAGAATATTCAAGAGGAGGTTCGCAAAAAGTTTCTGCAGCATCTTTTATTAATTCAGCTTCCGATTTTTCACTCTCCACACCGACAATAGTTTTATCATCATCAACTCCAAAGATTATATATCCGCCTTTTGTGTTTGCAAATGCAATCATCTCTCTGGCAATTTTCTCAGGTGAAGAAAATTTTCTTTTAAATTCGGTAGTAATACTCTCCCCTTCTTCAATTATTTCAAGAAGTTCTTTTCTTCTCATAATTTTTTCTCCGGGAATAAAACTACATCATTAATTCTTCTCTGTATAATTGATGCTCTTCTTAAAACATAAGCAGAGTTTTCATTGGGTTTATATCTTAATGGCGAGGGTATAACAGCAGCAAGCCGTGCACATTCCAACCGTGAGAGTTCAGCAGGTGTTTTATTAAAGTATTCTTCAGCAGCTTCTTTAATTCCGAATAAACCATCTCCCCATTCAACAGCATTAATATAATTTTCAAGAATAGCTTTTTTACTGAGTTCTTTCTCCATCCTCATAGCAATAATAAATTCTTTACCTTTTCTAAGTAAAGATTTTTCTGTGGAGAGGAAAAGATTTTTTGCAAGCTGCATGGTAATTGTACTTGCTCCCCTTGCTGAACGTCCCCTCCTCTGGTTAATTCTGAGAGATGATTTTAATTCTTTCCAGTCAACACCTTTATGATAAAAGAAACTCCCATCTTCCATTGATATTATAGCTTTGAGAAGATTAGGTGATACATTATCTATATCTGTCCACGATTGTCTCGGAAAAAATATCAAACCTTTTTCAAAAGCCCTTTGCTCCATTAATGAAGTTACCCGGAAAGAATTATATTCAAGTACAGGAATACTGAATGAAGGAAGTGAGAAATAAATAATAAATAAAAGGTAAAGCAGAATACTTTTTATCTTATTCTTTTTTGCAAAAGAAATAATTATTAAATAAAAGTTTGTTAACTCAAACTGCGGGAACTGGTACATATTTAACCTGAAAAAAGCAGGCTAAAATTAATAAAAAGAATTTTATTTCCTACGTGGATTTCTTATAGGATTGTTCAGAATAGCATCTCTCGATTTATCTCCCTTTTCATCAATGTCTGGCGACTCAACCTTTTTTAAATCTTCTGTCTGTGCATCGGGGTCAAATGGTTTCACATCATCAGGTTGTGTTATACCTGCTGAATCTACTGCTATTCCGGTAGAATCACTTGAGATCATATCAAAGGGGCGATCAATGTTATTCAATGAATCCTGTTTTGCTTTTTCAAGTTCTGCAAGATGCTGTTTATAAAGGTTAAGCTTCGGACGGATTTTAACAGTGTATTCTGACTGTGGATATTTTATTGCAAGTGAATCATAAATTACAGCAGCAGAGTCGGCAAGGTTCATTTCATTTTCAAGAATCCACCCTGAAGCAAAAAGTGCTTTTGGAGCAACCGGCGATTTTGGATATTGAAGAAAAATGCTGTAAAAACTGTTTAATGCTTCTTCATAATTCTCACTTAATAATTCAAACTCTGCCTGTTGATAAACTTGCTTAGCCGGATCATAATCAAGATCAATCAACGGTTTGTTTATCTGGTTTGCTGCAGCATTAACTATACTTTCATTCTGAAAGTTTTCATAAATAAAATTAAAGAGACTATCTGCTTTATCCTTTTCATTCGTATTTAAATAATAACTACCCATTGCATAAAGTGCATTTGCTCTTTGTGATGTATAAGGATAAAAAGTAAGTACGTGGTTATAATAATAATACGCCGAATCGAACAGCTCCATTTCCGTCAGAAACAGGTTGCCCATTTCTATTTCATTTTTTGCAAGAATAGTTTTAAGTGAATCCGCTGTTATTTTTGGCTTAACAGGTTTAACAGGAAACTTTCTTTCAGGATCCCATTTCTCCGAAAAGAGTGAATCAATATCTAAACCCCGTTTTGCAATTTCAGTTTTGATTGCAAGCTCTCTCTGCTTTTGTTTTATTGAATCAATCCTTGCTGAATCGAGGGCAGTGGTGGAATCATTCAGCAGGCTGTCGTTAAATGCCAGTGAATCTTTTACTAATGCTGAATCAATCAAAATACTTGTTGTATCAAAACCAGCAAGCGATTGCATATGTTCAGAAAACAGAATTAATTCTTCAAGTACTTCGAGTGAATCCCGGACATATGCAGCAGAGTCAACAACAAACTTTATTGAATCCTGAGTATATAATTCAGGATTTTCTGCATAGAATAACTGGCTTGAAAATTTATTAATCTGATCTTTCAGGTAATTATATTTTTTAAATGTTCTTATTTTTTGGGAAGCACTTATTCCGTATTCATTCGGCAATGCAGTACTGAATGATTTCTGATAGTAACTCCCGGCACTGTCAAAGTTCATCAGATCATATTCATATATTTCACCAAGTTTATATTTTGCAATACCCGAAGCCGGAGTATTAACATAAGCTGTATCAACATATTTTAATTTTTCAACTGCCTCTTCAATTCTGCCGAGTTCTTTTAAAGTTATACCTGTCTGAAGATCAATCTCGTTGTAATTTTCAGAAAACTTTGCTTCACTTTTCATATCATCAAAAACATCAAGAGCTTCTTCTTTCCTGCCAAGATTCCTTAATGTTTTACCAAGTTCAAGTTTAGCATTAAGTTCAATTTCATAAGGAAGTATATAATTCAGTACTTCTTCAAAAGCTGCAATTGCTTTTTCAGATTCATTAATTTTATTGTAAAGTTTTCCGGTTTCATAAAGAACTTCGGCTTTAATTTCCTCTTCATCAATCTGCTCAAGAAGCTGTTCAGATAAAGCAATTGCCAGCGGGTAATCTTCTTCAGTAATTCTGTAAATAATTTCCTCAACAAAAGCTTCTTTAAGTATTTCATCTTCACCTGCTTCAGATGCAGTTGTCCTTACATCAGCAAGCATTGTAAGTCCCTGCTCAAAATTTCTCAGCTTCATCTGAGTTTTTCCTATCCAAAGGTTTGTTTCAAGAAGCAGGTCACCATCTTCACCCTGTGCAACAAGCAGCTCCTGGAATTTACGCAGAGCTTTCTGATAATTTTTTTGATAATAAAATGATTTGCCTAAAATAAGAAGTGCATCATCAACATAGTCAGATTCAGAATGGAACTGGAGAATCTCAGAACATTTTTCTACTACTTTTACCAGTTGTGTGTTTGCAGTACCGGGCAGAGTTAAATCTACAGTAGAAAATAAACCTTTTTCCTGTTCTTTGATTTGTTTCTCGGCTTGTTCAAATAAATCGGATGCATTATAGTAAAGATTAAAATAAGTGGTAAAGTTATTCCACAAACCGCATCCGGGGATAAAAAGCAGAAGTGATAAAACAATGATTTTAATTTTTTGATGCAAAAACATACAGGAAACTATTAAAGAATTAAAAAATGTAAAAGGTAAAAATCGCTACAAAGCTCCTTTGCCCGATTCTTCGGTTCTGATTCTGATAACCTCCTGGATGTCGCTTATAAAGATTTTACCATCACCAACCTGTCCTGTTTTTGCACTTCTCAGAATAGCATCCACAACTTTTTCTGCTTTTTCAGATTCAACTACAACTTCAATTTTAATTTTAGGAATGAATTCAATCTGGTATTCACTGCCGCGGTATGTTTCGGTATGACCTTTTTGTCTTCCGTAGCCGCGTACCTCTGTAATTGTTAATCCCCTTACACCCTCTTCAACAAGAGCTTCTTTAACTTCATCAAGTTTAAAGGGACGAATGATTGCTGTAATTTTTTTCATATCCCTCCTATCTGCCGTGGCAGTGTTTATATTTTTTGCCGCTTCCGCATGGACATGGATCATTCCTGCCTACTTTTTCACCAACGCTTACTGGCTGCGGTTTGCCCGGGCGCTGATCAATAACTGCTGCTTTTGGAGTGGGAGCAGATAAACCAATGTTGGTTGTATTTTGTTTTGTTTCCTGAATCCTGCCTGCCGGCTGGCGGCGTCTTCTTTGTACTTCTTCGGAAGCAGCAGGGAAAAATTTGAAGCAGAAAGAAACAACTTCATTTCTTATCTGTTCAAGAAGTGATACAAATAATTTGAAAGCTTCACTCTTATATTCAACCAGGGGATCCTTCTGACCATAAGCTCTTAAACCTATACCCTCTTTTAAGTCATCCATTTCACGGAGATGCTCTTTCCATTTATGATCGATAACACTCAATACTGCATATCTTTCTAGTCTTGCCATTAATTCGGAACCAAGCATTTCCTCTTTCTTTTTATAGAATTCTTTTGCAGCATTAAGAATTTTTTGAACTACTCCTTCTTTTCCGAGTGATTCAAACTCTTCCGGCTGAAGTTGAACATCAACAAGAAGATTAAGCTTTAAATCTTCTTTCAGATTATTAACAAGTACATCATCATAATAGCGGTCAACAAGATCATTAATATATTCTTCAAGTAAATCGAATATTTCACTCTTTAATCTATCCCCTTCAAGTGCTTTTTGTCTTCTTGAATAAATAACTTCACGCTGCTGGTTCATTGTGTTATCATATTCAAGAAGTCTTTTTCTTATAGCAAAATTATTTTCTTCAACTTTCTTCTGTGCTCTTTCAACTGATCTGGTGATAAGCGGATGCTGAATAACCTCACCCTCTTTAAGTCCCATTCTCTGCATAACAGCAGAAGCACGGTCGGATCCGAAGAGACGCATAAGATCATCTTCGAGTGAGAGATAAAATTTTGAAGTACCGGGGTCTCCCTGTCTTCCTGATCTACCTCTTAACTGCCTGTCAATTCTTCTTGATTCGTGTCTTTCAGTGCCAAGAATAAATAATCCGCCTCTTTCTCTAACTCCCGCACCAAGTTTAATATCAGTACCACGGCCTGCCATATTTGTAGCAATTGTAACTGCACCAACTTCACCGGCATGAGCAACAATCTCAGCTTCTCTCTGATGCTGCTTAGCATTAAGTACATTATGCTGAATACCTCTGCGCTTAAGCATTCTGCTTATTGTTTCAGATACTTCAACCGAAGTTGTACCGACAAGAACAGGCCTTCCTTCACGTTTCAGTTCTTCTATTTTTTCAATTACTGCGTTATACTTTTCTCTTTTGGTCCTGTAAACAGCATCATCCTGGTCATCGCGGATAACAGGTTTGTTTGTAGGTATAACCACAACTTCAAGCTTATAAATTTCGTAAAACTCACCTTCTTCAGTTTCGGCTGTACCTGTCATACCTGCAAGTTTTTTATACATCCTGAAATAATTCTGAAGAGTGATAGTTGCGAGAGTTTGAGAGTCTCTTTCAACTTTAACATTTTCTTTTGCTTCAATTGCCTGGTGTAGACCATCGGAATATCTTCTCCCGGGGAGAACACGACCTGTAAATTCATCAACGATTGCAATCTTACCTTCTTCTGTAACAACATATTCAACATCTTTTTCAAAAAGAGTATAAGCTTTAAGAAGCTGGTTTATAGTATGAATTCTATCACTTGCTTCGGAATATCTTTTATAAAGAGCATCTTTACGTTTTATTTTTTCTTCTTCGCTGATTGAAGGGTCATTTTCAAACTTGCTTATTTCTGTACCAAGGTCGGGAAGAACGAAAAAGTCCTTCTCCATGTCGCTTCCCCTGGCAAGCTCTTCTCTTCCTTTTTCGGTCAAATCAATTGTATTATTTTTTTCATCGATGACGAAATACAATTCATCATCAATTATGTGCATGTTTTTTCCTTTTTCGCGAAGGAACTCAAGCTCTGTATCCTGCATTAATTTTTTATATGCAGGCTCAGCAAGTACTTTTAATAATTTATTGTTTTTAGGAAGACCTCTGTAAGCTCTTAATAAAAGTATTCCCGCTTCCCTGTCACTTTCACCATTACGTTTCAGCATTTCTTCAGCTTCCTGCACAATCTTCGCAACAAGGTTAGACTGTGATCTATACAATCTTTCAACTCTCGGTTTCATTTCGTTAAACCTCTGGTCATCTGTTTCAACAGGACCGGAAATTATAAGCGGGGTTCTTGCTTCATCAATTAAAACCGAGTCAACTTCATCCACAATCGCATAATTATGTCCGCGCTGCACCTGCTGGGATTTGTCAACAGCCATATTATCGCGGAGGTAATCAAAACCAAATTCATTATTTGTGCCGTAAGTTATATCGCAGTTGTACTGAACTTTTCTTTGCTCGGGGGTCATAGTATTCAGAATGCAGCCGACAGTTAAACCATGGAATTTATAAATTTCACCCATCCATTCGCTGTCGCGTTGTGCAAGATAATCGTTAACAGTAACAAGATGCACACCCCTGCCTGTTAAAGCATTGAGATAAACTGGTAAAGTAGCAACAAGAGTTTTACCTTCACCTGTAGCCATCTCTGCAATTTTGCCCTGGTGAAGTACAATACCTCCCATTAACTGAACATCATAAGGCACCATATCCCATGTAATCTTGTTGCCCATAACTGTCCAGCTTTTACCAACAAGTCTCTCGCAGGTTGCTTTTACAACAGCAAAAGCTTCGGGCAGCAATTCATCGAGTATCTCTTCATATTTTTCGTGAAGTTCATCTTCAAGCTCATCAAGTTCATCATAAGCAGCGTTGCGGTCAAATTCCTCATCTGACTGAAGGCGGGCTTTTAGTTCATCAATACTTTTTCTTAAATCTGCAGTATGATTCTGAATCCTTTCCTTGAACTCGGCAGTTTTACCTCTCAATTCATCATCGGAAAGGTTTTTTATTTTTTCATATTCTGCATTTATTTCTTCAACAATCGGCGTAAGCAATTTTACATCTTTTGCGTGTTTATCGCCGAAAACTTTCTTTAAAATATTTAGCATTTATTCTTATTCTATGTTGATAAAATGGGTTTTAAAGTTACTTATATAGGTTCTGAAATGCAATTTAAGAAGAGTTGACTAAGGAAGGTTATAGAAAATAAGGAAGCCGGGATCGCAGGACTCTGGTTTCCTTTAATATTTACAAGACAGTATTAAATCATCTTTTCAGTTTTACATTTTTATTGTTCTAAGGTACTGTAAATAATTTATTCTCTGAAAAGATGATGTTTTTTCCTAATCCTCTTCTGTTCTATCATTCTTCTTTTCAGAGTAAAGTAAAATTTCAGGTGTATATTCAAAGAAAGAATGCTGCTTGTCTAAGAATTTATTTAATGGACTTAGTGTTATTTGTGTTGCAGCATTTTGCTCAGCATATGAATAATACAATTCATCTGTATTAAAAATTTTCCAATAAGTAAAAATTGTCTCATTATTCCCGCATAAACTAAAATAGTGCAATGCTTCTAATCCCAATTCACTTTTTCAATTCAGGATTTTCAAAACCAAATTCCTGCAGTGCTTTCATTATTCGTTCTGTATTTGAATCTGATACTTCCACAAAAAAATCAATATCTCCTGTGTTGCGTGGATAAGTATGATAGATTAATGCATAAGCACCAACCACAATATATTTAACTTGTGATAATTCAGTAATTTTATGAACTCTTCGAAGTCCTTTTCGACTTTCATTGTAAAGCTTTTGTTTATTAAAGAAATAGATATACTGCTCCCTGAGTTCCTGTAAAACACTAAGTTTCTCTTCTGGTGAAATGTTTGTCCAATAATTTATTTCATCCTCGTACTGAGCTGAGTCATTAAGCCTATATACTTTAATTATTTTTTCCATACCTGTAAAAAAATTCAATTTATACAGACGAATATACAATTTAATTTTTTCTTTTAATGAGAAAGATAAAAGATTAAGCTTCAATTTACCTTTGGGAAATATTAGATTATCACCTATAATTTCAAAAAATCATTGAGATTCAAAATAGAAAAGAAGAAAAATATTCTTTCAGCAGATTTCATAAACAAGCTTGCCTCTTTTTCTGCAGGTTATTTGCCCGAAGAGGATTTTGAAAAATTCATCAGTCTGCTTGAAACTGAATCAGCTCGTCATTATTTCAGCTATTCTTCAGAATCTAATCTCCTCCGCATCATCAGCAATATGTATGATAAAGCTTCCCTGCTGCGCGACTGCATAAAATATCCTCATTATGTTGAATCATTAATTGCAATTTCTGTTAACAGCAATTACCTGACAGACATTCTCGTTAGAAACCCTGAATTCTTTTACAGGTTTGTTAATCCTTCTAATTTAAATACTCATCTTGAAGAGAATGAATTTTCAAAAACAGTTGATGATACAATTACTGTTTATAAAAGTTTTCAGGCAAAGGTAAATGCACTTCGCTCTTTAAAAAGAAGAGAGATATTAAGAATAGGAATGAAAGATATTCTCGGCATAAGTAATCTTAAAGAGATAACTGAAGAATTATCAACACTTGCCAGAGTAATTTCTGCCAGACTCTTTTCACTTTGTTACAATGAAATTTTAAATAAGTACGGTATTGATAAAATTAATAATCAATACTGCATTATTGCTTTGGGTAAGCTTGGCGGAAATGAGTTAAACTACAGCTCAGATATTGACCTTATAATTGTTTTTGATGAAAATGTTTTAATAAAAGGAAAAAGCTTTTCGGAAATTCTCACACAGGCAGTTTATCTTTTTGTTGAAGCAGCTTCTTCAGTTACCGGTGCAGGATTTATGTACAGGATTGATTTTCGTCTGAGACCCGATGGCAGAAACTCCTCTCTTTGTAAATCATTTGATGAATTCATCAGTTATTATGAAAGCCGCGGCGAAGACTGGGAGAGGCAAATGCTGCTGAAAGCATCTTTCCTAACAGGCAGTAAGGATTTTTATGATAAGATAATGAATTACCTTAACTATTTTGTATACCCGTCTTCTTTTATTGAATCCCCTGTTAAACAAATTCACCGTCTTAAAAAAAATATCGAGAGAAGACTTTCAGGAGAAGAAAATATAAAACTTATTCCAGGCGGCATTAGAGATATTGAGTTTTCAGTCCAGGCTCTTCAGCTTTTAAATGGAGGTAAAAATAAAAATATAAGAACAGGAAATACTCTTGATGCAATTTCAAAATTAAAAGAAGAGAATTTACTATCAGAAAAAGAAGCAGAGCATTTAACAAAAGCCTATCATCTTTACAGGAAGATTGAACATTTCCTTCAATTGATGAATGACCTGCAGACTCATACAATACCTGAACAGGGAGAAACACTCGAAAAGCTTTCAGCATTTTTAAAATATAAAAGCAGTAAAGAATTTTTGCTTGATGTAAAAAAACATCGCACTAATGTTGAAAAGATATTTAATTCGATAACAGGAACAGATAATTCTACTGTTAAAGAAAAGAGAAAAATTAATTTTGAAAATGAAACTAAGGCAGAACAGAATTTAAGATTTTTAAGAGAAGGAACAGGTTTGCTTGGACAAAAAAGTTCAGATACAAAATCAATCTCTGCCTTCGGTGAAATTGAACCTTACCTGATGCAGCATCTTGAGAAATCTCTCTCACCCGACCTCATTCTTCAAAATTTTGTAAGAGTAATTAAAGAAGCAAAGTTCCCTTCAATTTGGTATTCATCTTTTAGTGATAAAAAATTCTTTAAGAGTTTTTTATCTTTAATGGAATTCTCACAAAAATCCGTTTCACTTTTTGCTGAAGATAAAGAACTGCGGGAAGATTTTCTTTCAAAAAAAGTATTCGAAAAAATTACACCTGATTTATTCAGAGATTTTTCAACAAAGAAGATATGTTTTTATTTATCTGTTCAATCTGCACTTAAAAAAATTTCCACTGAAAAAGTATCTGATATTTTAAGTGAATATTTCAGATTAAGAATTAATGATATATTGAAAAAATCTTTTCAAAAAATAATTAAGAATAACAATTTCTTTATTGCAGCAGCAGGAAGTTTTTCTACAAAAGAAATGTTATTCGCATCGGATATTGATTTGATTTTTATAGCTGATAATTATGATAAAAGAAGAAATGTTCAGAAAGATTTTCAGAGTATTCTCATTGAATTTAAAAAAGAATTTAATCCATTTGATGTTGATTGCAGGCTTCGTCCCGAAGGGAGAAGCAGTCAGCTTGTATGGGAGCTTTCTGCATATTCAGATTATTTAAATAACCGTGCAAGAATATGGGAGTTACAGGCATTATCAAAAGTTAATTTCATTTTTGGAAATGATAATCTTTTTTCTCTCTTTAAAAAATCTCTTTTAGATAGAGTTAAAAAGGAAAAACAGGAAAACATTAAAAGAGAAATGAAGGAGATGAGAAAAAAATTATATCCTCCTTCAACAGGTTTAAACAGGTTTACATTTAACATAAAAAAAAGCCGCGGAGGTTTAGCCGATATTGAATTTGTTGTTCAATACTTTATACTTTGCAATTTAAGTTTGTATAAAAAATGTTTGGGAAAGAATATTATTAAAAATATCAACAGGCTTTCCGGTTTATTAAATGAAAATGAAATAGCTAAGTTGAAAGAGAATTATAATTTCCTGAAAAATATTGAATTGCTGAATCAGAATATTTTTAATAACACACTTCCCAAATTAGTTGAAGATGAAAAAACTTTTTCAATCTTTGCTTCATCACTTGGTTTAAAGAATAAGGATGAATTCTTTGACAAATTAAAATCAGTTTTATCTTACAACCACAATATGTTTGAAAAATACCTTGGGTGAAATGAATATCTTAAAAAAATATTATTACATCTTAACAGGATTTTTTGTATTCATAATTTATTTAACAACACTTGCACCAACTGTTGTAAAAATTGATTCAGGTGAACTTGCAGCAGTGCAATCAACTTTAGGAATTGCACATCCCACAGGTTATCCGTTATTCACAATTATCGGATATATTTTTTCACTTATACCTCTCCCCTTCTCAAATATTTATAAAGCAAATCTTCTTGCTGCATTTTGGTGTGCTACTGGTGTATCTGTTTTTGTTTATACGGCAAAGTATGTTTTGGATAATATAAATTCATTCAGCATTCTCAGAAAGGTCTCGGTTAAACAATCACCAAAAAAGAAAAAAGCAAAAGAGCAGATTGTTGAAGAGAAACAATTATCTATACCTGATGGGAAAAAATATGCATCTTCGGTTTTAGCAGGATTAATTATTGCATTCAGCAGAACATTCTGGATTCAAAGTACATCTGTTGAAGTTTATTCACTTCACATTTTTCTTATTTCATTAATTATTCTTTCTCTTGTAAAAGCATTTGTAACATCAGAAGTTGATGAAAAGCTTTCAAAACACTGGATACTCTTTTCTCTTTTTCTTGCACTTGGTTTTTCAAATCATATGACCACACTGCTTATAATTCCGGGTGTGGCATATCTTTATTTTGTTAAATATAAATTCAACAAAGCAAGTTTTAAGAGAATCGGTTTAATGTTATTAATATTTTTTCCTGTTTTGATTCTGCTTTATTCATATCTGCCGGTTCGTGCATCCCAAAATCCCTTGCTCAATTGGGGAAACCCTGTTGATATGGAGAGAATAATAAGGCATATCTCAGGAAAACAATACCAGGTCTGGCTATTCTCTTCAAGTGAATCAGCAAAAAAGCAGCTCGATTATTTTATAACAATGCTGCCTTCTGAATTTTCAGTTAATTTATTCATCGCACTAATTGGTTTAATTTTTTCATTTTCTCTGGCGAGAAGGTTCGGCATATTTCTATTAATAACATTTATTGCAACTGTTCTCTATTCAATTAATTATGATATTGTTGATATTGATTCTTACTTTCTTCTTGCTTATATCTCTATAGGATTCTTTTCCGTATTCGGGATAATAAAAATATTTTCATTTCTTAAAGTAAAAGGCTCTTACATTGTCAGCCTTTCACTTATCTCACTTTTTATTCTTGTTCATATTTTTATTACTTATAAAGATGTGAATGAAAGTGATAATTTTATTTATGAAGATTATACAAAAGAAATTTTAAGCACTGTCCCGGATAGTTCAGTTATTATTGGTTACCAGTGGGATTATTTCATTTCGCCATCATATTATTTTCAGTTTGTTGAGAATTATAAAAGAGATGTAGCAATAATTGATAAAGAATTGCTCAGAAGGTCATGGTACTTTAATCAGCTTGAAACTGTTTACCCGGGAATTCTTTCCGGTTTGGATGAAGAGATAAAATTATTTCTTGAAGCATTAAAACCATTTGAAAGAGATGAAGAATATAATCCAGCACTTCTTGAAAATCTTTACAGGAGAATAATGACTAATCTTGTAAAAAATAATATTGGTAATAGAGATGTTTTTATTTCTCCCGAACTTTTTGAAAACGAAATGCAGCGTGGTGAATTTGCATTGCCTGAAGGTTATGCACTTGTTCCCTGGGGATTTTTATTTAAAGTAGTTCCGAATGATAAAAAATATGTTCCTTCACCTGAACCGGAATTTAATATCAGGATTCCTGAAAGAAGAGACAAGTATGTAAACAACATTACAAATATGTTTATAGCACCAATGCTTACAAGAAGAGCATTGTATGAAGTTCAGTTTGATAAAATAGAAAAAGCAAAATTATATATAGAAAAGGTTCAGAAAGATTTTCCTGAATATAGAATTCCCCAGAGTATTAAACAGGCAGTTGGTATGTAAATGAAAATTAATCATCTTCAGCTTCTTCGAGAAGTTCTTCTCTTTTCTTTGCACTCAGTTCATCTTCTGTCATAAACGACTGCAGGGTAACATCCATCTGGTGAATTAAATTTCTCTTATAATATTTTGGAGCATAGACAGAACCATCCAGCATATAAATTCTCTTTGTTTTTTCATCATAAAAAGTATAATTGATAAAAGGACCACCCATTCCTTTAATATTTAAATCCCACAATCCTTGTGTAAAGATTGCATACCTTCCTTTAAAGTTCACCTCATTGGTTGTGTAATAATCCCGGGAGATAACAACATAAGAACTGTCATCAGTAGTACGGTAGAATTTTTCTGTCAGCCTGTTGCGGATAGCTTTAACCGAATCTGCATTAAGAAGTTCGGGTGAAGCATTATCAATCCAGTGAACAAAAATCCATCTCTCCATATCTGAATTAGGAGCTCGCCTTAACCACACAAAATTATAATCGGGATTATTTATTGCGACCTGGAAATCTGCCTGTACATAAATTATCCAGCCGTAATCTCTTAAAAATTTTCCTTCAATATTTTTTTGTTCATACTTAGCATTATAAAGACTTTCATATAACCTTCTATCAGAAATTTTCTGAAAAGAATAAAGAAGCTCATCTTTATGCTGAAGAATTTTGAACTCAAGTTCCTGCAAATCCGGAGCAGAAAGCACCATAACTAGCTGGTCTTTTGCCCACAGGTCATATCTTCTTATCATAAAATTATTGTTTTCCAGAATCTGCTTTAATGCAGCAGAATCAGTAACAGCCCGGATATATTTTGCTGTATTAGATTCGGAATTTAAAGGAGCAGCTATAATCAGGTTCTTTTTATTCTTGTGCTTTTCAATTTCATTAACTGGAACTCTTATAAGAGTAAAAAGTTTTTCAGGCTGAGGTGTATAAATAATTTTTTCAAAAGTCGTCTGGAGAGCTGTACTTAATTCTGCAAATTCGGCGGAATCTGCAACCACATAAATTTCATCTTCCAAACCCCTGGCAGGTTTAGTTGATGGGTCACATCCCTGAAGAATTATAAACAAACAAAAAATAAAGTAAGAGATATGTTTCATTTTAATTAGGAACTCCCGCTAAAACTAATTCTGTGTTTGGCAAAAATGTGATATACAAAAACCACATTGTTAAACCTATAGAAATGGGAATAGATAAATTATCATCAGCAAATCCAAAAGAGATATTTTCTACGATAGCACCAACAAAAGCAGCAGCAATTCCGATAAGATACTGGGTCATAAGTGCGCCTTCTATTTTAGGTGTCAGAAAAACAACAACACTTGCACTTATGAAAAATGCCAAAGTTCCTTCCAAACTCTTCGAAAGGAATTTTCTTTTGCCAAACCTTCTTCCGATTAATGCTGCGAGACTGTCGCTGATAATTAAAATTGAGAAAGCTGTAATAAATATTACTTTAGGAAGGATAATAACACAAATAAGTGCGGACATTAAAACATAAGTAGCACCATTAAGATTTTTCTTTTTATGGTCTACCTCATGTTTGCGGAGAAGAAATCCGAATATTTTATAGAAAATCTTCCCGAAGGAATTTGAAAAATATCTGCCGAGGTCAATTACAAGTGCTGTAAAAGTTAAAATTCCAAGAATTAAAGCTGCGGTTTCGCGTGAAATGAAATAATAAATAATCGGAATTGATAAGGAGCAGAGATGAATCAGCTTTCTTACCAATTCATCCCTGTAATTAATACTTTCCCGTTCAATTGGAATCATCTTTTGGGGAGGTTTCTTTCGATTTACGCTGTTCCATTAATTTTTTTACATGTTCGGGCATCTCTTCATTATTTTCAGGATTAGCATTGCCGTTTCTTTTAACCGGCGGCAGTTCTTCACCTTTAATAATTTTTTCTATTTCATAAGAATCGAGAATTTCCCTCTCAAGTAACTCTTCCGAAAGTTTATGCAGAAGATCAATATGCTTATTAAGAATTTCTTCTGCGCGGGACATACCTGCATTTACAATTCTTCTTATCTCTTCATCGATTTCAATTGCAGTTTTTTCACTGTAGTCACGGTGTTTTTGGATTTCTCTTCCAAGGAATATCTCTTCCTCTTTTGCACCATAACTAAGCGGACCGAGTTTTTCACTCATACCCCATTCACAAACCATTTTGCGTGCAATACTTGTTGCTTTTTCAATATCATTGCCTGCACCGGTTGTATAATGGTTAAAGACAATTTTTTCAGCAGCCCTTCCGCCTAAAGCATAAGTAATGATTGCTTCGAGATATTCTTTTGAATAAGTATGTTTCTCATCAATCGGCAGATAACTAGTAACACCAAGTGCTCTACCGCGGGGAATTATAGTTACTTTATGAACCGGGTCAGCTTCGGGAAGCATCCTTGCTACAAGTACGTGTCCAATTTCATGATAAGCTGTAATTCTTTTTTCTTTTTCAGATATAATCATGCTTTTTCTTTCCATACCCATCATAACTTTATCTTTAGCTTCTTCGAAATCAATCATTTCCACCTGTGGTTTATTTTTTCTTGCAGCAAGAAGAGCAGCTTCATTGACTAAGTTAGCCAACTCGGCACCTGCCAAACCGGGAGTACCTTTTGCAAGCACATCAAGTTTAACAGATGGAGCCAAAGGAATATTCCGGGTATGAACTTTAAGAATTCCTTCACGACCTTTAACATCAGGTCTGTCAACCACAATCTGTCTGTCAAATCTTCCCGGTCTTAATAGTGCCGGATCAAGAACATCGGGACGGTTTGTAGCGGCAATAATTATAACACCAGTATTCTGTTCGAAACCATCCATTTCAACAAGAAGCTGGTTTAAAGTTTGTTCACGTTCGTCGTGACCACCGCCAAGACCTGCACCTCTGTGTCTTCCCACCGCATCAATTTCATCAATAAAAATTATACAGGGGGCATTTTTCTTTCCTTGTTCAAAAAGGTCTCTTACACGGCTGGCACCCACACCAACAAACATCTCAACGAAATCAGCACCACTTATGGAGAAGAAAGGAACACCGGCTTCACCTGCAACTGCTCTTGCAAGAAGTGTTTTACCTGTTCCGGGAGGTCCCAATAACAAAACACCTTTAGGAATTTTTCCGCCAAGTTTCTGAAACTTTGATGGCTCTTTCAGAAATTCAATAACTTCCTGAAGTTCAACTTTTGCTTCATCGGCACCTGCCACATCTTTAAAAGTTATTTTGGTACCAGCCTGAGTTATTAATTTTGCTTTACTCTTTCCAAAAGAAAAAATACCTCTTGTGCCGCCGCCTGTCCCCTGCATTCTTCTCATAATAAAAATCCATACAGCAATAATAATTATCCAGGGAACAAAGCTAACAAGTACATTAAGCCATTCATTTGACTCCTTATCAAAAGAATAATTAATACCTTTGGCTTTCCAGATAGCTTCCTGGTCTTTAATTATTGGTTCGGGAAGATAAACCGAGAATTGTTCAATTTCTGTGGGACGGTTGTTAATTATTACCTGCTGGCTCTGCTTTAATTCGGCTTTAAAGTAGTAATCATTAACATCTGACTTGGTGATTACAGCTTTTTCAATTTTATCTTCATTTAAAAGTTTTTCATACTGGTTATATGGTATTTCCACATAATTTGCAGTTCCGGTTCTGAAAACCTGCATGACAATTACAGCCGCAACAATTACAGCACCCCAGCCAAATACAAGACGAATTACTTTCGACCAGTCGAAATTATCATC
>Ga0207873_1000214_pt1 | contig 63273 bp, 65 predicted proteins | sample BGWIniCompost_FD_187373 | JGI IMG/M metagenome (GOLD analysis project Ga0207873, IMG submission 187373) | Cellulose adapted compost microbial communities from Newby Island Compost Facility, Milpitas, CA, USA - BGW Initial Compost (SPAdes)... ...
GGGGGGGGGGGGGGGGGGGGGGAGCCGGTGCGCCGGCTGCTCGAGGGGCGGGCCGCGCTGGCCTTCGACGGCGAGGGCTCGCTCGTCATCGAGGCCCGCTCCCACCGGCCGGTGGCCGTCGACCGCGACGGCAGCGACGACGGCGCCGCCGCCTGACGGCGGTCCGGCCGGCCCGCGCCTCGGGGGACCGCCTCGTCAGGGCGCCGGGCGCAGCAGGACGGCGCTGTCGGGCCCGACCTTGCCGGTGAAGGGCTCGCCCTCGCCCTCGCCGTCGCTCGCCACGAGCACCGTGCCCGACAGGTCGACCCGGGCCGCCTCGGCGCCCATGTTGACCACGACGACCCGGTCGTCGCCGTCGCCGGCCGGACTGGTCCGGCGCCAGGCGACGAGGTCGCCGCCGAGGTCGAGGAGCTCCTGGTCGCCGAGCTGCAGCGCCGGCGACGCCTTCCGGACGGCGATCAGCCGGCGGTAGAGGTGAGCGATCGAGGACGGGTCGGCGACCTGGGCCTCGACGTTGCGCTCGTCGGCGTCCGGGGGCCAGGGCAACCAGGCGTCGGTGACGCCCCAGCCGTGGTCGGGCGCGCCGGTCCACGGGATGGGCGCCCGGCAGCCGTCGCGCCCACCCGGGTCGACGACCCGCTCCGGGGGGACCTCGGCGTCCTCGAGCCCGAGCTCCTCGCCGGCGTAGAGCACCGGCGTGCCCCGCAGCCCGAGCAGCAGGAAGGTGGCCGCCCGGGCGCGGGCCTCGCTGCCGTAGCGGCTGCGGTGGCGCACGTGGTCGTGGTTGGACAGCACCCAGGTGGGCCAGCCCCGGGGCTCGATGTGGCGGGCGGTGTCCTCGATCTGCTGCCGCCACCGGGCGGCGTCCCACGGCGTGTGCAGCGGCGGGAAGTTGAAGGCCAGGTGCAGCTCGTCGCCGTCGCCGTAGTAGGTGGCCACCCGCTCGGTCGACAGGAGGTAGACCTCGCCGAGGAGGACGCGGTCGCCGTCGTAGCTGTCGGCCAGCCGGCGCATGCCCCGGATGTGCTCGTGCGTCTGCGGCGTGTCGTTGAGCACCGCCTGGGGGAGGCCGACCAGCTCCGGCGGCGTGTCGGGCAGGTCGGGGTCCTTGCCGATGCCGTGGACGACGTCGATGCGGAACCCGTCGACGCCCCGGTCGAGCCAGAAGCGCATGACGCCGTGCATGGCCTCGACGACCTCGGGGTTCGCCCAGTTCAGGTCGGGCTGCTGGGGCAGGAACAGGTGGAGGTACCACTGCTCGGTGGCCTCGTCCCAGGTCCAGGCCGGCACGGGCGCGAAGGCGGCGACCCAGTTGTTGGGCGGGGTGTCCGGGGTGCCGTCGCGCCAGATGTACCAGTCCCGCTTCGGGTCGTCGCGGCTCGACCGGGAGGCGAGGAACCACGGGTGCTGGTCGGAGGTGTGGTTGGGCACGAGGTCGACGAGCAGCCGCAGGCCCCGCGCGTGGCAGGCGGCGAGGAGGCGGTCGAAGTCCTCGAGGTCGCCGAAGAGGGGGTCGACGTCGCAGTGGTCGGCGACGTCGTAGCCGAAGTCGGCCTGAGGCGACCGGTAGAAGGGCGAGATCCACACCGCGTCGACGCCGAGCCAGTTCAGGTGGTCGAGGTGCTGCTCGATGCCGGGCAGGTCGCCGGTCGGGCGGTTGCGGCTCGTCGCGAAGGAGCGGGGGTAGATCTGGTAGAAGACGGCGCGTCGCCACCACGGTTCGGGCACGGACCGGCATGCTAGGCGGTGCGTCCGCCACGGCCCGCTGCACCGAGCGCGTCGACGCCACGCCGGGGCGCGCGCAACGCGTGGTCGTCGGGCGCGCAAGTTCGTTTTCCGCCGCGGACGTGCTAGGAAATGTGCCGGGACGCCTCGAGTGGCGCGCCACCGAGGACGGTCACAAGGTCCGAGCGGCGATACACTTCCGCCCGAACGCTACTTACGTGGGAGCTGGCCCGGTGAAAAAGGGTCGACATCGACGATTCGAGGAAGCGCGCGCGCTGAAGCGCAGTACCGACCTCGACATCTCTGGCATCTTCGCTCTGTCGGACGGCGAGCCCTGCGCCGAGTGCGGGGCCGAGCCGGGCGAGGACCATGCCTCCTGGTGCATGGCCGACGTCATCGACGACGAGGAGTAGCCGCGTCGTCTTCCTCGCCCGACCCCCGCGTGTCCCCGGGTCGAGCGCGCCGTAGCGACGGGTGGGGGACGAAGGTCCCGTCCGGGTTCGCCCCGGACCGGGACGCGAGGTGCTCGACGAGGCGGTCGTAGGCCCACTGGCCGACCATGGCGACGATCTCGTCGCGCATGGCCTCGTACACCGGGCGGTCACCGGTGAACGCCTCCGGTGCCTCGGTGCACCACCAGTGGAACTCGAAGCCGCCCGCCCCCCAGTCGCGGCGCTTCCACTCGCGCAGGGTCGAGGTGACGTGCCCCGACTCCTCGGTGGTCTCCACCAACCGCAGGGGGAGCTGCCAGCAGACCGTCGGCTTCCAGTCCATGGGACGCTCGCCGGCCTCGAGCGCGGCCCGGTGCAGGGCGCAGCCGGCCCCGCCCGGGAAGCCGGGGCGGTTGAGGAAGATGCAGGCCTCGTCGACCATGCGGGTGACGAGCGCGCCGTCGCGCGCCCGCCGGATCGGCCCACCCCGGCGGGCGGCGACCCGCCGGAACTGCCACTGCTCGTCGGTGAGCCGGTCCGCGGCCTCGAGGGTGGCGTCGGCGTCGTCCTCGTCGACGAAGTGGGCGCCGTAGCTGCAGCACCCGCGCTCGAGCTCGGGTGCGGGCCCGGTGAGCACGCCCTGGCACCCCTGCCCGTAGATGCAGCGCCAGGGGCTGGTGAGGAAGGTGACGTCGAACGCGTAGGTGCGGTGCTCGTCCGGCGCGTCGAAGGTGACGAACTCGTGGAGGTCGGGGGGCGGCTCGGACATCCCCTCCCACACTCGCGCACGACGGGTGGCGGCGGGGTGCCGGGCCGCGGCCCGAGCCTCTGCCATGCTGGGCACCGCCGGGACGACCGACGGGGAGGAGGAGCGTGGCCGGGGAGTTCGACGACATCCGCCAGCGGCTGGAGGCGATCAGCGAGGAGCTCGCCGACCTGGCGATCGAGCGGCTGAAGGCGTCGATCGACGCGGGTGGCACCGAGCTGCCCGTCGACGAGCGGCGCCTCACCCGGGCCCGCCGGGCGGTCGAGAAGGCGGCGGCGCTGCTGCGCGAGCCCGACGACGCCGACGTCGCCGACGTCTGACCCCGCGCCGGCCTGCCCTCGCCGCGCCGCCGGACCGCGGCTCAGGGGTCGAGCGGCGGGGCCGACGGCAGGGCGTTCAGCGCGTCGATCATCTCCCGGAAGCGGCCGCCCTTGCGGGGGTCGAAGGTCAGCACGAGCCGGGGGAGGTCGAGGGCGTCGTCGTCGGAGACCTCGGCCGGCAGGGGCGCGGTGCGCTCGATGCGACCCTCCAGGCACAGGTCGCCGAACCGCTCGTTGAGCTCGGCCACCTCGGCGTCGCTGGGCTCGGCCCGGAGGCGCACGACCAGCCGGTCGCCGACCCAGCGGATGCCCTGGTAGTTGCGCCAGAAGCCCCGCACCGCGGCGACCGCCTCGTCGACGTCGTCGGTCACCGTGTAGAGGTTGACGTCGGGTGGCGAGATGTAGTTGGCGGCGACGAGCTCGTCGTGGACGAACTTGTGCCAGGCGTCCCAGTACGTCTCGCCCGGCACGTCGAGCAGCACGATCGGTGCCGGGGTCGCCTTGCCGGTCTGCACGAGGGTGAGCAGCTCCAGCGTCTCGTCGAGCGTCCCGTAGCCGCCGGGGAGGGCGACGAACCCGCTCGACTCCTTCACCAGCATGAGCTTGCGGGTGAAGAAGTACTTCATCGCCACGACGCGGTCGGACCCGGAGAGCGGGCCCGCCGTCGTCTCCTCGAAGGGCAGGCGGATGGTGACGCCAAGGCTGCGCTCGGCGCCGGCGCCCTCGGTGGCGGCGGCCATGATGCCCGGACCGGCGCCGGTGACGACCATCCAGCCGGCGTCGGCCAGGCGGCGGGCCAGCGTGCGGGCCTGGACGTAGAGCGGGTCGCTGGCGTGCGTGCGGGCCGAGCCGAACACCGTCACCTTGCGCACGCCCTTGTAGGGGGCGAACAGCCGGTAGGCGGCCCGCATCTCCTTCAGGGCGTCGCGGGTGATCTTGAGGTCGAGGCGGTCCGCGTCGTCGGTCGTCAGCCCGTGGGTGATGCGGTAGATGTCGGCCAGCACGTCGCGGTTGCGGGTGGCCCCGGCGTCGTCGAGCAGCTGACGGATGAGGTCACGATCCATCGTGGCCCCAGCCTGCCACGAGGATCGCCCTCAGCCTCCCGAGGCGGCGCACGAGAAGATCGCCGCCGTCAGCGCGGCGCCGACCTCGCCGGAGGCGTCGAACTCCTCGGCCGCCCACTGCTCGTTGAACGCCGAGAAGTCCACGGTCGCCGCCATCTCGTCGTAGATGCAGCCGCACAGCGCCTCGGTGTCGCTCACCAAGGGGCCGACCTGGGCGGCGATGCCGGTGCCGCAGTCGGCGACGAACCGGGCCCGGGCCTCGTCGTTCCAGTCGTCCCCGGGGAGCGGCCGCGGGGTCGACGCCGCCCCGGTGCCCCCGACGTCCCCGGCGCCGGCGCCGCTCTCCGGCACGGTGGTCGCGCCGGCCGTCGTGGTCGTCGTGCCCTCGGCCGCCGAGCCGCCACCGTCGCCGGTGAGGGCCAGCGCCGCCACCGCCGCGGCCGCCACGGCGACGACGGCCCCGAGGACGGCGGCGAGCACCCGCCGGCGCCGTGCGGCCGCCGGCACCGGCACGGGCGCGACCGCGGCGGGCACGTCGGCGGCGGGCGTGGCGCCCGGGGCGGGGTGCAGCGGCTCGGGCGTCGGGACGGGCGGGGGTGCCGGGCGCGGCGGGGGCGGCGGCGCGACCGCCGCGGCCCGGTCCATGACCGCCCGGACGGCGCCCAGCGAGACCGTGTCCTTCGGCCGGGCGTCGACGGCGACCGGCCGCCCCAGCTCGCCGACGAGCTGGCCGACCAGCGGGATGCGGGACGAGCCGCCGACCAGCAGGACCGCGGCCAGGTCGTCGACCGTCCGGCCCGCCGAGGCGACGGCTCGCCGCAGGGCGACGACCGTCTCCTCCAGCGCCGGGCGGATCATCGCCTCGAGCTCGGACCGGGTGAGGCGGACCTCGGTGTGGCGCTGGGGCAGCATGACCGGGATCGACACGTCGGTCTCGTGCGACAGCGCCTCCTTGGCCTCGACGCACTCCTCCCGCAGCTGGGCGAGGGCGGCGGCCGTGCGGGGGTCGTCCCCCAGCCCGTCGAGGTCGAGGTCGAGGCTGTCGAGGACGTGCCGGAGGACGGCGTGGTCGACGTCGACGCCGCCCAGGCGCTCGATGCCGTCGGGCCGGCCCACGAGGCGCGCGCCTCCGGGAGCGATCTCGACCACCGCGGCGTCGAAGGTCCCGCCGCCCAGGTCGTAGACGGCCACCGTGCCGTGCGCCTGCGGACGGCGGGCCGCGTACTCGGTCGCCGCCGCGACCGGCTCGGGCACGAGCAGGTCGACGGACAGCCCGACGTGGCGCAGCGCCTGGCGCAGGAGGTCGAGCTTGTACTCGCCCCAGTTGGCCGGGTGGGTGAGGGCCAGCGACGCCGGCGGCTCGCCCTCGGTGGCGCTCACCTGGTCGACGACCCACTCGACGACCCGGGCCATGCACAGCTCGGCGGCGACCGGGGTGCCCCCGAGCAGCAGGGGCGTGGGGTCGCCGACCCGGCGCTTGAACTCGCGGGCGACGCGCCCGGGGTCGGTGACGGCCCGGCGGGCGGCCGGCTCGCCGACGAGCAGACGGTCGTCCACCAGGCAGACGACCGTCGGGACCGCGACGCTGCGGGTGCCGAGGGTCGCCGGCTCGACCCGGCCGTCCCGCCCGACGGCCGCGGCCGTGTACGTGGTGCCGACGTCGACGCCGAGGTGGTACGGCACGGCAGGCGGCCGGCTCAGGCGCCGGCGGGCAGCCGCTCGACGCGCTCGTAGAGGGTCGTGCGCTCCTGCAGCGTGCGGCCGAGGGGCTCGACCAGGGCGGCGAAGTCCTCCGGCGTCATCTCCTGGCCGTGGGTGGCGCCCGCGGCCCGGGAGATGTTCTCGTCCATGAGCGTGCCGCCCAGGTCGTTGCAGCCGGCCTGCAGGAGCTGCACGCCGGCCGCCGGCCCGAGCTTCACCCACGAGAACTGCACGTTGTCGATCAGCCCCCGGTAGACGATCCGGGCCACGGCGTGCACGAGCAGCACCTCGCGGAACGTCGGCCCCCGGCGGGCCTTGCGCTGCAGGTAGAGCGGGGCCGCCATGTGCACGAACGGCAGCCCCACGAACTCGGTGAAGCCGCCGGTCTCGGCCTGCAGGTCGCGGGTGCGCAGCAGGTGGCGGGCCCACGACACCGGCGACTCGACCGCGCCGAACATCATCGTGACGTTCGAGCGCAGGCCGACCCGGTGGGCGGTGCGGTGCACCTCGAGCCACTCGTCGGTCGAGATCTTGTCGGGGCAGAGCACCTCGCGCACCGGGTCGTCGAGGATCTCCGCCGCGGTGCCGGGCAGCGAGCGGAGCCCGGCGTCCATGAGCCGGCGCAGGTAGGCGTCGAGCGGCTCGCCCAGGCGCTTCGCCCCCTCGCTGACCTCGAGGGCGGTGAAGCCGTGGACGTGGATCTCGGGCGCCGCCTCCTTCACCGCCCGGGTGACCTCGACGTAGTAGTCGCCGTCGAAGTCGGGGTGGATGCCGCCCTGCAGGCAGACCTCGGTGGCGCCCCGCTCCCACGCCTCGCGGGCCCGCTGGGCGATGTCGTCGAGGGTCAGCAGGTAGGGCGTGCCCCGCAGGTTGAGCGACAGGGGGCCCTTCGAGAACCCGCAGAACCGGCACTTGAACGTGCAGACGTTCGTGTAGTTGATGTTGCGGTTGCGCACGTAGGTGACGACGTCGCCGACCGCCTGCCGGCGCAGCTCGTCGGCCAGCTCGGCCACGGCCACGACCTCGGGCCCGCGGGCCGAGAACAGCGCCACGACCTCCTCCTCGCCCGGCTCCTGGCCCTGCTCGACGCCGGCCAGCACCTCGGCCACCCGGCCCCGCACGGGGCGCCGGGGGGCGGGCACGAGGGTCGGCGGCTCGGCGTCGGCGCCCGAGTACCAGGCGGTCGAGCGCTCGCCGGTGAGGACGACCTCGGCGCCGGTGCCGGCCGCGGCGTTGGCCAGCGCGCGCTCGGGGAACACGGCCCCGGGGTCGTCGCGGCCCAGGCCCTCGGCGTCGGAGCGGTCGAGCACGGGGAAGACGAGCGCGGGGTCGAGCCAGCGCTCGGCGTCGGCGACGAACCGGGGGTAGACGGTGAGCCGCGGCGCCAGCGCGAAGCCCCGCTCCTCGGTCACCGCCCGCAGGCGGTCGAGGGCCGGCCAGGGGCGCTCGGGGTTGACGTGGTCGGCGGTCACCGGCGACACGCCGCCCCAGTCGTCGATGCCCGCGTCGAGCAGCACGCCGAAGTCGTCGGCGAGGTTGGGCGGCGCCTGCACGTGGACCTCGGGCGGCAGCACCAGGCGGGCCAGGGCGATGGCCTGGAGGTGCTCCTCGATGGGGCAGGGCGGCGCCTGGTGCATGGCCGTGCCGGGCTTGGGCAGGAAGTTCTGGACGATGACCTCCTGCACGTGGCCCCAGCGGGCGTGGGACTCGGCGATCGCCTCGAGGGCGGCCAGCCGGTCGGCCGGCGTCTCGCCGATGCCGACGAGGATGCCGGTGGTGAAGGGGATGCGGAGCCGGCCCGCGGCCTCGAGCGTCGCCAGCCGGCGCTCGGGCGCCTTGTCCGGCGACCCCCGGTGGGCGGCGAGGTCGGGCCGCAGCGACTCGAGCATCATCCCCTGGCTGGGCGCGACCTCGCGCAGCAGGGCCAGCTCGTCCTCGTGGAGGGCGCCGGCGTTGGCGTGGGGGAGGAGGCCGGTGCGGTCGAGCACGAGCCGGCACATCTCGGCCAGGTAGTGGACGGTCGACTCGTAGCCGTGCTCGGCCAGCCACTCGGCGGCGGCGGGGTAGCGCTCCTCGGGCCGCTCGCCGAGCGTGAACAGCGCCTCGTGGCAGCCGGCCCGGGCCCCGGCGGTGGCGATGGCCAGCACCTCGTCGGGGGACAGGTAGGGGGAGGCGACGCGGGCGGGCGGCTGGGCGAAGGTGCAGTAGCCGCAGCGGTCGCGGCAGAGCGTGGTGAGCGGGATGAAGACCTTGGGGGAGTAGGTGACCCGCGTCCCGGTGGTGGCGTCCCGAACCCGCCGGGCCTCGGCCGTGAGCACGTCGAGGGGCAGGTCGAGCAGGTGGTCGTGCCGCATCGGCAGCAGGCTATCGGGGGCGCCCCCGCGGGACGGCACCCGGTTCAGCCCGACTCGGCGGCCGGCACGGCGCCGACGTCGACGAGCGGCTCGTAGATCGTGGTCGGCGCCGTGCGCCCCCGGAGCTCGACGGAGCCGACGTCCTGCCAGCGGCTCGCCTCGCCCCGGGCCCGGCGGACGGTCTCGCCCGAGGCGAGCACCCGCACCTCGCGCTGCTTGGCCAGGTCGGTCAGGCGGGCCGCCTCGTTCACCGCCTGGCCGACCACCGTGTACTCGTAGCGGTTCTCGGCCCCGACGTTGCCGGCCACGACCCGCCCGGACGACACGCCGATGCCGGCGGCCAGGCCCGGGTGGCGGCGGGCGAGCGCGGCCATGGCCACGTAGAGGTCGCGGGCCGCGGCCAGGGCCCGGTCGGCGTGGTCGGGCTGGGAGCGGGGCGCCCCGAAGACGCACAGCGCCCCGTCGCCCTCGAACTTGTTGACCAGGCCGCCGTGGCGCTCGACGGTGCGCACGACGACGTCGAAGAAGTCGTTGAGGGTGGCGACGAACGCCTCGGGGCCCAGCACCTCGGCCATGGCCGTCGACCCGACGATGTCGACGAACACCGCGCTGGCCTCCCGCTCCTCGGCCGGCAGGTCGGTGCCCCGCTCGAGCGCCTGCAGGGCGACCTCCCGCCCGACGTGCCGCCGGAACAGGTCCTGGATCTCGCGACGCTCCCGCAGCCCGTCGACCATGCGGTTGAAGCCGGCCTGGACCTCGCCGACCTCGCCACCGTCGTCGACGACGAGGCCGACGTCGAGGTCGTCGTCCCGCACCCGGGCCAGCGCCCGCCGCAGGTCGTCCAGGGGCTCGGCGATGGACCGGGCCGAGGCGACCGTGGCCAGGAAGCCCGCGGCCAGCCCGGCGAGCGACAGCACCGCCAGGGCGAGCGGCGGGATCTCGTTGCCGTCGAGGAAGAGGACGAAGGCCATCGCCAGCAGGGGCACGCCCGAGCCGACGGCCCAGGTGAGCAGCAGCCGGGTGCGGACGCCGGGGGTGCGGGGCCGATCGTCGGGGATGCCGTCCAGCACGTGGGCGAGCAGCGGGTGGAACGAGCGCTCGATGAGCAGGTAGGCGAGCGCGCAGGTGGTGACGCCCCCGATGAGGGTGCCCTCGACGACCCGGACCACCGTGATCCACCCCGCCCCGGCCAGGGCCGTGATGCCGCCGTAGAGCACGGCGGCGAGCACCCAGAACAGCAGCGGCCGCAGCGCCTGGCGCCAGGGCTCGCGCAGCACGGCGAAGCGCTCGGCGAGCGTCGGCTGCCGGCCCTCGACCGCCCAGGCGATGGCCCGGCCGAAGGCCCGGTGCCCCCAGAGGTAGGCGGGCACGAGCAGCACGAGCACCGGTAGGGCCGGCCCGAGCACCCGCCCCCACAGCGGCAGGTCGGGGGCGAGGTCCCGGCCCGACGCCAGCTGCAGGAAGGTCATGACCGCGCCGGCGCCGGCCACGTTCGCGAACAGCAGGCGGTGGCGGATGCTCCGGCGGACGCGCTCGGCCGAGTCCCGGAGCGAGGCCTGGCGGCGGCTCGGTCGGCTGCGCACGGGGGCGGCGCCTCCCGTGGCGCTCAGGCCAGGTCGCCCGCGGCGGCGGGGTCGACGATCCAGAGCACCCGGTCGCCGCGGATGTGCGACGCCGGCAGCTCGGGGTCGCCGGCCGCCACCCGGGCGAGCGCCTCGCGCTTGTGCTCGCCGGCGACCGTGACCAGGACCAGCCGGGCCCGGGCGATGCCGGCGAAGGTGAGCGTCATCCGGGGGAACGGGTTCCGCCCGCTCGGGTCCTCGTTCATGACCACGAGCCGGCCGGGGTCGGCCTGCAGCGCCGGGGAGCCGGGGAAGAGCGAGGCCGTGTGGCCGTCGGGGCCCATGCCGAGGTGGACGACGTCGATGCGGCCGAGCTCGCCCAGGCGCAGCTGGTAGGGGTCGGGGCCCTCCTCGCACCGCATCGGGTAGTTGGCGTTGACGGCGCCCACCCGCTCGAGCAGCGCCTTGCGCCCGAGCAGGTAGTTGGAGTTGGCGTCGTCGAGCGGCACGCAGCGCTCGTCGCCCCAGTAGATGTCGACCTTCCACCAGTCGATCTGGCTGCCGGCGTCGTCGGCGAGGCGCTCGTAGCACTGCCGCGCCAGCTCGCCGCCCGACAGGGCGAACGAGAAGCTGTCGTGCGGGCGGCTGTGGAACGCCTCGATGACGCGCTCCGCGAACTCGCCGGGAACGTCGTCCACCACCACCAGTTCGCCGTGCACCCCGCGCACGCTACCCGACGAGCGGCCGCCGCCGGGGCCCGTCGGGGCGTCAGCGCAGCCGGTCGGCCTTCGCGGACAGCGAGGCGATCAGCTCGTCGAAGCTCTTGGCGAAGGCGGCCACGCCCTGGTCCTCGAGCACGCGGCTGACGTCGTCGAGGTCGACGCCCACCTCGCGGATGCGGTCCAGCGTGCGGGCGGCGGCGTCGAGGTCGGCGTCGACCGTGCGGGCCAGCGTGCCGTGGTCCTCGAAGGCCTCGAGCGTCGCCTCCGGCATCGTGTTGACGGTGTCCGGGCCGATGAGCGTGTCGACGTAGAGCGTGTCCGGGTAGGCGGGGTTCTTCGTCGACGTCGAGGCCCACAGCGGTCGCTGCACCTTGGCGCCCCGCTCGGCGAGCGCCTGCCAGCGCGGCCCGGTGAAGGTCTCGAGGAAGCGCCCGTAGGCGAGCTGGGCCTGGGCGACGGCCGCCTTGCCCCGCAGCGCCAGGGCCTCCTCGGTGCCGATCGCCTCCAGCCGGCGGTCGACCTCGGTGTCGACCCGGCTGACGAAGAACGAGGCGACGCTGCGGACGGCCGACAGGTCGCCGTCGTGGGCCTCGAGCCCGGCGATGTAGGCCTCCATGACCTCGGCGTAGCGGTCGAGGCCGAAGATGAGGGTGACGTTGATGCTCCGGCCCTCGGCGATCAGGGTGCGGATGGCCTCGACGCCCTCGGCGGTGGCCGGCACCTTGACGAACAGGTTGGGCTCGCCGATCTCGTCGTGGAGCCGGCGGGCGGCGGCGACCGTGCCGTCGAGGTCGTGGGCCAGGTCGGGGGCGACCTCCACCGACACGTAGCCGTCGACGCCGTCGCTGGCGTCGTGCACCGGCCGCATGATCGCCAGGGCGGCCCGGATGTCGTCGAGCACCATCGTCCAGTAGGCGTCCTCGACGGGGGCGCCGGCCCGGGTGAGCTCCCGGAACTGCTCGTCGTACACGTCGGAGCCGTCGATCGCCTTCTGGAAGATCGTGGGGTTCGAGGTGATGCCCCGCACGCCCCGCTCGACCCAGCGGGCGAGCTCGCCCCCGGTGATCCAGCTCCGGCGCAGGTTGTCGAGCCAGGGGCTCTGCCCGTGCTCGTGGTACAGGTCGTGGAGCCTGGTCACGCGTCCTCCTGCAGGTCGTCGACGAGCTGTCGCGCCCGGGCCACCACGTTGTCGGCCGTGAAGCCGAGGCGGGCGAGCGCGACGTCGCCCGGCGCGGAGGCGCCGTAGCGGTCGAGGGTCAGGCTGTCGTCGGCCCAGCGGTCCCACCCCAGGCTGGCGCCGGCCTCGACCGCCAGCGTCGGGACCTCGGGGGGCAGCACGGAGAGCTGGTAGTCCTCGCTCTGCGCCTCGAACAGGTCCCACGACGGCATCGACACGACCCGGCAGGGGAGGCCCGCGGCGTTGAGCTGCTCGGCGGCGGCGACGCACAGCGCCACCTCGCTGCCGGTGCCGATGAGCACGACCCGGGGGTCCTCCGGCGCCTCGACGAGGACGTAGGCGCCCTTGTCGACCGGCGCCCCGGCCGTGCCCTCGAGGACGGGCACGTCCTGGCGGGTGAGCACGAGCGCGGTCGGCCCGTCGGACTCGAGCGCGATGCGCCACGCCGCCGCCGTCTCGTTGGCGTCGGCCGGGCGGATGAGCCGCAGCTGGGGCATCGCCCGCAGCGACGCGAGGTGCTCGATCGGCTGGTGGGTCGGGCCGTCCTGCCCCAGGCCGACCGAGTCGTGGCTGAAGACGAAGATCTCCTTGTACTCGGACATGGCGGCCAGCCGCACCGCCGGCCGCATGTAGTCGCTGAACACGAGGAACGTGCCGCCGACGGGGACGAGCCCGCCGTGGGCGGAGATGCCGTTCATGACCCCGGCCATGGCGTGCTCGCGCACGCCGAAGTGGACCTGGCGCCCCCCGGGCCGGTCGGCCGAGAGGACCTCGTGGCCGGGGAGGGCGGTGCCGGTGTTGCCGGTGAGGTCGGCGCCGCCGGCCACCAGCCCGGGCACCTTGTCGGCGAGGGCCTGCAGGCAGGCGCCGCTGGCCTTGCGGGTGGCGACCGACTGGCCCGGCTCCCACGAGGGCAGGGCGTCCTGCCAGCCCGGCAGCCCGGTCAGGTTGACGCAGGCCTCGTAGGTCTCCCGGTCGCCCTCCCAGGCCGACAGGCGCTTCTCCCAGGCCTCGCGCTCGTCGCGGCCCCGGCGCCCGGCGGCCCGGTAGAGCTCGAGCACGTCGTCGGGGACCCAGAAGGTCTCGTCGACCGGCAGCCCCAGGATCTCCTTCGTGGCCCGGACCTCGTCCTCGCCGAGCGGGTTGCCGTGGGCGTCGGCGGTGTCGGTGAGGTTGGGCGACGGCCACCCGATGTGGGTGCGCAGGATGAGCAGGGACGGCGCCTCCTCGTCCTCGGCGGCCCGCCGGAGGGCGGCCTCGAGGGCGTCGACGTCGTTGGCGACGTCGCCGAGCTTCTCGACGTGCCAGCCGTAGCTCTCGAACCGGCGGGCGACGTCGTCGGAGTAGGTGAGCGAGGTGTCGCCGTCGATCGAGATGCGGTTGTCGTCGTAGACGTAGATGAGGCGGCCGAGGCGCAGGTGGCCGGCGAGCGAGGCGGCCTCGTGGCTGATGCCCTCCATGAGGTCGCCGTCGCTGCAGATCACGTAGGTGCGGTGGTCGCACAGCTCGGGCCCGAACCGGGTCCGCAGCCAGCGCTCGGCGATGCCCATGCCCACGGCGTTGGCGAAGCCCTGGCCGAGCGGGCCGGTCGTGACCTCGACGCCCGGGGTGTGGTGGACCTCGGGGTGGCCCGGGGTGGCCGAGCCCCACTGCCGGAACCGGCGCAGGTCGTCGAGCGTCAGCCCGTACCCGGTCAGGTGGAGCATGGAGTAGAGCAGGATCGACGCGTGCCCGGCCGACAGGACGAAGCGGTCGCGGTCGGGCCAGTCGGGCGCGCCGGCGTCGTAGCGCATGATGCGCGTCCACAGCACGTGGGCGAGGGGGGCGAGCGCCATCGCGGTGCCCGGGTGCCCGTTGCGGGCGGCCTGGGGGGCGTCCATGGCCAGGCCGCGGACGACGTTGATGGCGCGCTGCTCGAGGGCGGGGTCAGGCGTCATGCACCCGCCACCCTACTTGCCCTCCCGGCCGCCTCCCTCCGCCCGGGCGCCGGCCGAGGGCAGGTCACCCGGCGCCGAGGACGAGGAGGCTGGCGGTCCACCCGTGCAGGTGGCTGCGCGGGCCGACCGGGCCGATCTCGCCGGCGCAGAACACGCCCGCCACCGCGTCGGAGCCGACGGCGTCGCGCACCAGCCGGGCGTCGTGGTGGGGCTCGCCGAACAGCGCCCGCCCGCGGCCGTTGCAGGTGAACACGAGCGCCCCGCCGGCGCCCGCCGGCGTCGTGGCGGCGGCGAGGGCCTCCCGCAGGTCCTCGTCCGCGGTGGCGGCGTCGCGCACGTGGAACTGGACGGTGGTGCCGACCTCGACCCGCTCGCCGAGCGCCACGCCCCGGACCGACGGCACCGCCCCCAGCACCGGGCGCACGAGGAAGTCGCCGCGGCCGAAGGTCGCCCGGTGCTCGTCGACGGCGATGCCGATGTGCAGGCCCCGGGCCAGCAGCCGGCGGTCGTCCGGGCCGGCGGCCGCGACGATCTCGTCCAGCCGGTCGAGCGCGGCCCGCCCGGCCAGCTCGACCAGCACCTCGCCCCGGGCGCCGGTGACGATCATCGGCTCGCCGACGGGCCGGCACCCCTGGGAGACGAGGGTGGTCGCGCCCGCCTCGGCCGGCAGCACGACCCCCACCGCCCCCTCCGCGAGGACCTCGCCGTCGAGGACGAGCCGGTTGGCGCCGGGCGCCCGTCCCGCGGCGCAGAGCCCGCCGACGACCCGGGCCGGCGGGTCGAGCGCCGCGAGCAGCTCCAGGACCTCGTCCACCGGCAGCGTGAACGGGTCGGCCAGCAGGACCAGCGTCTCGCCCGGGCCGACGGTGCCCGCGCCCACCCCGGCGACCGCCGTGCCGGAGGGGGTGCGGGCGGCGGTGATCCGCACCGGCCGGGGCGGCACCGGCAGGCGGGCCGCCCACAGCGACACGCCCGGGCCGTCCTCGACCTCGGTGCCGCCGCCGAGCACCCCCTCGGCGGCGGCACCGACGAGCAGCCGGGGGCGCAGCAGCGACCGCACGGCCGCGGCGACGTCGGCGAGGGCGCCGAGGTGGTCGGCCGTGCAGAACACGACGGCGAGGTCGGGACCGGCCCCCAGCCGCTCGAGGACGCTGCCCACGACCTTGCCGGTCGCCGCCGCGGCGTCGGGGTGCTGCGACAGGGCGCCGGCGCAGTCCACGGGCGGCTCAGGCGGCGGGGCCGGGGACCAGCGTGTAGGGCACGACCGTCGCCGGCCCCTGGTCGATCCGGCAGTGGGCCTCGACCGAGCCGTAGTCGGCGAAGTCGAGCTCGGCCCGCACGAAGCGGTAGGTGAACCGGCCGGGCTCGACCTGCAGGGGCTGCACGTTGCGGGCCACCTGCACGCCGTCGCGGCGGAAAACGACCTCGAGCACGCCGGTGCCCGGCTCGTCGGGCGCGCAGCGGGCGAGGACCACGAGGTGGGGGGCGATCGTGCACGGCGGCGGCTCGGGCGGGACGGTCGAGAAGTGCACGCCGGTGAGGTCGATGCGGGCCGGGCCGCCCTCGAAGGCCTGCCTCATCTGCATGTCCTCGATGAAGAGGGCCGCGACGATGTCCATGGGCCCACGGTACGGGACGCCGGGTGGCGCGGCGCACCCGCGGGCCGGCCGCCCGCCGCGCCCGGCGAGCGCCCGATACCCTCGGCCCGATGGCGTACGAGGGTGGTACCGGCTCGACACGGGCGGCGATCCTCAAGGAGGCTCGCCGCTGCTTCGCCGAGCGCGGCTACGAGGGGACCTCGCTCAACGACATCGCGGCGGGCGTCGGCATCCGGCGGGCCAGCCTGCTGCACCACTTCCCGTCGAAGAGTGCGATCTACCAGGCGGTGTTCGAGCAGGCGCTGGCCGACTGGGGCGAGCGCATCAGCAAGTCGGTCGACGAGCCGGCGGACCCCGAGGAGGAGGGGTGGACGCACGTCGACCGGGTGCTGACCGAGGCGGTCCGCTGGTTCGCCGAGAACCGCGACTTCGTGCGGCTGGTGCGCCACGAGTCCCTCGCCGACGGGAGCCACCTGGGCTTCGACCTCGGTGAGGCGCTGCGCCCGTACTTCCAGCGGGCGGTCAACTACTTCGAGCGCGAGATGGGCGCCGGCCGCCTGCGCAAGCTCGACCCGGAGCAGCTGATCATCAGCGGCTACGGCGCCGTGCTCACCTACTTCAGCGACGAGCACTTCCTGCGGGGGCTGCTCGGCCGCGACCCGATGGACGAGAAGGCCATCGAGTCCCGCATCCAGGCCATCCGGGAGTTCTTCCGGGCGGCCCTCGAGCCCTGAGGCGCCCCGCCGCCCGGCCGCGGCCGGGCCCGCCCCGGGTTCCGAGCGGCCGGGCGCCGGTCACTAGCCTGCCGGCCATGCCCACGCTGTCCGAGGCCGACTCCAAGGCGCTGCTCGCCGAGCACGGCGTGCCGTTCCCGCCCGAGCGGGTGGTCGCCACCGCCGAGGCCGCCGTCGAGGCCGCCGACGCCATCGGCTACCCGGCCGTCGTGAAGCTCGGGGGCGAGGGGATCGCGCACAAGACCGAGCGGGGCCTCGTCCGCCTGGGCCTGGGCACCGCCGAGCAGGTGCGCGCGGCCGCCGAGGAGCTGCTCGCCGCGGCGAGGCCCGAGGACGGCGAGGTTCACCTGCTGGTCGCCCCCATGCTGCGGGCGACCCGGGAGCTGATCGCCGGGCTGCACCACGACCCCCAGTTCGGCATGACGGTGATGCTCGGGGTGGGGGGCATCCTGGCCGAGGCCGTGGCCGACGTCAGCTTCCGGCTGGTCCCCATCACCCGGGTGGACGCCGAGGAGATGATCGAGGACCTCCAGCTCCAGCGCCTGCTCGGCCCGTTCCGGGGCGAGCCGCCGGTCGACCGGGGCGCCGTGGCCGACGTGCTGCTCGCCCTGTCCGAGGCCGCCACCCGGCGGCCGGAGGTCGCCTCGGCCGACCTCAACCCGCTGATGATCGTCGACGGGCGCCCCGTCGCCGTCGACGCCCTCGTGGAGGTGCGGTGATGGCCGAGCGCCCGACCCCGCGCATCGCCCCCGAGCGGTTCCGGGCCCTGTTCGAGCCCCGCGGCGTGCTGGTGGCCGGGGCGTCGACCCACCCGGGCAAGTTCGGCTTCGTCAGCCTGCACAACATCCTGGCCTGCGGGTACCGGGGGAAGGTCTTCGCCACCAACCGGGACGGCGCCGAGGTCCTCGGCGTGCGCACGGTGGCCGACGTCGAGGAGCTGCCCGACGGCGAGATCGACCTCGTCTTCGTGTGCACGCCGGCGCCGGCCAACCCCGACCTGCTGCGGGCGTGCGCCAAGAAGGGCATCACGGCGGCGTTCGTCGCCTCCGCGGGCTACGCCGAGGCGGGGGAGGAGGGCCGCGCCGCCCAGGAGGAGCTCGTGGCCCTGGCCGACGAGCTGGGGATCCTGCTGGCCGGCCCGAACGGCCAGGGCGTCGTCTCACCGCCGGCGAACCTGTGCGCCCAGATCGTCGGGCCCTACCCGCCCGCCGGCCACATCGGCATCGCCAGCCAGTCCGGGAACTTCGTCAGCTCGTTCGAGAACTACGCCCAGCTCACCGGGGTGGGCGTGAGCCGGGCCGTGTCCGCGGGCAACGCCGCCGCGCTCACGGTTCCCGACTACCTCGAGTACTTCGCCGAGGACCCGGAGACGACGGTCGCCCTGGCCTACGTCGAGAGCGTGGGCGACGGCCGGTCGTTCGCCGAGCGCCTCCGGACCGTGGCCGAGCGGATCCCGGTGGTCGTCGTGAAGGGCGGCGCGACCGCCGGCGGCCAGCGGGCGGCGGCCAGCCACACCGGCGCGCTCGCCACCGACGACCGCGTCTTCGACGGCGTCGCCCGCCAGATCGGTCTGTCCCGGGCGGCCAGCGTCGAGCAGGGGTTCGAGGTCGCGGCCACCTTCGCCACCCAGCCGCTGCCCCGGGGCAACCGGGTGGTCGTCGTCACGACCGTCGGCGGCTGGGGCGTGGCGGCGGCCGACGCCATCGGGCGCACCGACCTCGAGCTCGTGCCGCTGCCCGCCGACCTGCAGACGGCCATCGACGCCGAGCTGCCGCCCCGCTGGAGCCGCAACAACCCCGTCGACATGGCGGGCGGCGAGACCCGGGACACCGTGCCGAGGATCCTCGAGATGGTGGCCTCCCACCCCGACGTCGACGCGGTGGTCTTCCTCGGCATGGGCATCCAGTCGAACCAGGCCCGCCTGATGCGGGAGGGCCCGTTCTGGCCCGACCACGGCCTCGAGCGCATCGTCGCCTTCCACGAGCGGCAGGACGCCCGCTACGCCGAGGCGGCGGCCGAGGTCAGCGAGGCGACCGGCAAGCCCGTGCTGGTGGCGACCGAGCTGGCCGTCACCTGGCCCGAGAACCCCGGCCCGGCCACGGTGCGGGCGACGGGGCGGCTCTGCTACCCGTCGGCCGAGCGGGCGGTCGCGGCGCTCGACCACCTCTGGCGGCGGGCCCGGTGGCTCGACCGCCGCGGCCTGCGGTGATCCGCCTCCGCCGCCACACGCCCCGCCACATGGCGGGCCGGCGCCCCCCGCCCGCGGCGGGGGAGCGACCCGGGGCGGGGCCGTCCGACGGGGACCGGGGCCGCGCCGGCGGGCGCCGAGGGGGGTGGGTGCTGCCGGCCGTCCTGGCGGCCGTCACCGTCGGCGCCGGCGCCGGCGCGCTCGCCCTCGACGCCGACCCGGCCGCCGACGCGGCCGGGGTCGACCGGGTGGTGGCCACGCCGGTCCTCTCCGCCCGCCGCGCCCCGGAGGTCGTCGCCGCCCCGGTGGCCGACCGCCGGCTGGCGGGCGACCTGCTGGCGTGGCTGGCCGACTCGCCCGAGGACACCTGCCTGGTCGTCGAGGCCGACGGCCGCGAGGTGCTGGCCCACAACGCCGACCTCCCGCTGACCGGGGCCTCGACCCAGAAGCTGCTGACCGCCACCGGTCTGCTGCTGGTCCACGGGCCGGACGCCACCTTCACCACCGAGGTGGTCGCCGAGGCGCCACCCGTCGGCGGGGTGGTGGCCGGCGACCTCTACGTCGTCGGCGGCGGGCCGGCCGACCTGGGCACGCCCGACTGGCCGGAGATGGCGCCCGGCACCCGCGAGCGGGTCGTCCACGACGTCGACGAGCTGGTGGGCGCGATCGCCGCGGCCGGCGTCACCCGGGTGGAGGGCAGCGTCGTCGGCGACGGCAGCCGCTACGACGACCAGCGCTACGAGGAGACCCTGGCCGAGCGGCTCGTCCTCCAGGACCAGGTCGGCCCGATCGGCGGGCTGATGGTCAACGACGGGTTCGCCCGGTTCTCGCCCGAGCGCAGCAACGCCGCCACCGTCCCGGCCGACGACCCGGCGGCCGACGCGGCCCGGGTGATCACCGAGCGGCTCGAGGCCAACGGCATCGAGGTGGCCGGCGCGCCCCGGGCCGGCACCGCCCCCGAGGGGGCGACGACCGTGGCGGCCCTGGCGTCGCCCCCGGTGTCGCAGCTCGTGGCGGAGATGCTCACGACCAGCGACAACGAGGCGGCGGAGGCGATGCTGAAGGAGATCGGCGTCGCCGAGGCCGGCGAGGGGTCGTGGGACGCCGGCGCGGCCGCGCTCGAGTCGCTGCTCGCCGAGGCCGGGGTGACGACCGAGGGCCTCGACGTCGTCGACGGCTCGGGCCTGTCGATCGCCAACACGCTGACCTGCGCCGCCCTCGTCGACGTCCTGACGCTGGAGGGCACCGGCCCGGTCGTGCGCGACGGGCTGCCGGTGGCCGGCGAGACGGGGACCCTGGCCGAGCGGTGGACCGACAGCGAGGTCGCCGGGCGCCTGCGGGCCAAGACCGGCACGCTGCGCAACGTCACGGCGCTGGCCGGCGAGGTCGACACCGTCCCGGGTGCCCGGGTGACCTTCGCCTACGTCGCCAACGTGCCCGACCCCGGCCAGATCACCCCGGACGAGGTCGGCCTCGACGAGCTGGCCGAGATCCTCGTCCGCCACCCCCGCGACCTCGACCTGGCGGCCCTCGAGCCGGAGGCGCCGGCGGCCGGGTGACCGGGCGGCGTGCCACCCTGGTCCCGTGCCGACGCCGATGTTCCCCCTGGGCTCGGTCCTGCTCCCGGGCGTGGTGCTGCCGCTGCACGTGTTCGAGCCCCGCTACCGGGCGCTGGTGCGCGACTGCCTGGCCGGTGACCGGTCCTTCGGCGTCGTCCTGATCGAGCGCGGCTCCGAGGTCGGGGGCGGCGACGTGCGCACCGACGCGGGCACGCTGGCCCGGATCGTGCGGGTGGACGAGCTGCCCGGCGATCGCTACGCCCTCGTCGCCGTGGGGCTCCACCGCATCCGGGTGACCCGGTGGCTGCCCGACGACCCCTACCCCCGGGCGGAGGTCGAGCCCTGGCCCGACGAGCCCGGCCCGGCCGCGGGCGGGGACGGGGCGGCGCTGGCCGAGGTCACCGCGCTGCTGCGCCGGGCCGCCGCCCTCCGCGCCGAGCTGGGGGAGCCCGCGCCGCCCCTCGACGTCGACCTGGGCGAGGACCCGGTGGTCGCCGGCTACCGGGCGGCGGCGCTGTCGCCCCTCGGACCGGCCGACCGGCACGAGCTGCTGTGCGCGGCGACCGCCGGTGCGCGCCTCGACCGGCTCCGCGAGCTGCTGCGCGACCAGATCGAGCTGCTCGAGGCCCGGCTGGCCGCACCGTGACGCCGCCGGCCGACCATCCGCCGGGGAGGTGGGCCGGGCGTGCTACAACGAAGCTCCCGAGCGACGACAGGAGCAGCACCGCGGTGCCCGAGCCCGACTCGAAGTCCGTCCCCGAGGTCCTGAACGAGCTGTGGGTGCTCACCCGTGACTACGCCCGGCAGGAGACCATCGACCCGCTCAAGGGCGTCGGGCGCTACCTGCTCTACGGCACGTTGGGCGCCCTCCTCCTCGGCGTCGGCGTCATCCTGCTGATGCTGGCCGGCCTCCGGGCGCTCCAGACCGAGACCGGCGACGCCCTCGACGGCAACCTCTCCTGGCTGCCGTACCTCATCGTCCTCGCCGTGGCGGGCCTGCTCGTGGCCTGGGCCCTGTCGCGCATCTCCCGCAAGAGCAAGACCTGAGCAGGTGACCCCGATGCCCGGCCAGCCCACCCGAGACCGCATCACCCGCGACGACATCGAGGCCAAGCTCCGCGAGCTCGAGGGCGACGCCCGCGAGCAGGTCGAGTCCGCCCGCTCGACGGCCGTCACCGTCGGCGTCGTCGCGCTGGTCCTCCTGCTGGTGCTCGCCTACCTGCTCGGCACCCGCAAGGGCCGCAAGCGCAGCACCGTCGTCGAGATCCGGCGGGTCTGAGCCGTGGCCGGTCGCAGCCGCGTCGACCGCGGGCTCCACCTCCTCCAGCGGCGGGGCGTGCAGCGCGGCGTGTTCGGCTCGTCCCGGGCCTGGTTCTGGGTGGCCGTCGGCGCCTGGCTGCTCCGCCGGGCCCGGCAGGCCATCGGGAGCGAGTACGAGCTCGTCTACCGGGGCGAGCTCCGCCCGGGCGAGTCGATGCGCATCAGCCACCTGACCGAGACCCGCGACGGGCGGCGGGTCCGTTCCCGCCGGCGCTCGATCCGGTCCTGACCAGCTGTGGAGGTCGGCGCCGGCCACGCGAGAATGGGACCACCATGCGTGTCGTCCTCCGCAACCCCCGCCGTGAGCTCGAGGTCGCCGGTCCGATCTCGGTGACCAAGCTCCTCCGCCAGCTCGACCTCAACCGCGAGTCGGTGCTCGTCGTCCGCGGCGACACCCTCGTGGCGGGCGACGCGGTGCTGTCCGACGACGACACGGTCGAGATCCGGCCCGTGATCTCGGGTGGTGCCTCGTGAAGTGCACCGTCTGCCGGGGCGAGGCCGTCATCGACCTGCGCCGCCACAACGCCAACTTCTGCCGCGAGCACTTCCTGCGGTTCTGCCGTGACCAGGTCGCCAAGGCGATCGCCGAGCACCGCATGTTCGGACCCGACGACCGCGTCCTCGTGGCGGTGTCGGGCGGCAAGGACAGCCTCGCCCTGTGGGACCTGCTCGTCGAGCTGGGCTACCGGGCCGAGGGGCTGTACATCGACCTCGGCATCGGCAGCTACAGCGAGGCCAGCACGGCGACGTCGGTGGCCTTCGCCGAGAGCCGGGGCCTGACGCTCCACCGCGTCGACCTGCGCGAGGAGCACGGCTACGACATCCCCACGGCCGCCGCCGTCACCCGCCGGGTGCCCTGCTCGTCGTGCGGGCTGTCCAAGCGCCACCTGTTCGACGAGGTGGCCCGCACCGGCGGCTTCGACGTCGTCGCCACCGGGCACAACCTCGACGACGAGGCCGCCGTGCTGCTCGGCAACGTGCTGCACTGGCAGACCGAGTACCTCGGCCGGCAGGCACCGGTGCTGGAGGAGCGCGACGGGTTCCCGAAGAAGGTCAAGCCGCTCGTCCGCCTGAGCGAGCGGGAGACCGCCGCCTACTGCGTGCTCCGGGGCATCGACTACATCGTCGAGGAGTGCCCGATGGCCGCGGGCAACCGGCACCTCCGCTACAAGGAGGCGCTCAACGCGCTCGAGGCCGCCTCGCCGGGCACCAAGCACGCCTTCTACTTCGAGTTCCTCGACAAGGCGGCCGACCGGTTCCGCCCCGAGGCCCGGGCCTCGCAGGAGGAGCTGCGCCCGTGCACGTCGTGCGGGGCGCCGACCACGGCCGAGGTCTGCGCCTTCTGCCGCCTCGTCGAGCGCGTCCGGGGCGCGGAGCCCGTGCCCGTCGAGGTGCTGGGGTCGAAGGGCCGCCGGCGCCGCCGCCGCAACGGCGCCGCCCGGGACGGTGCCGCCGCCGAGGCCGGCGCGACGGCCGCGGCGGCGGGGGAGCGGGTGCGCCCGTGAGCCGCCCGTTCGCCGAGGGCGACCAGGTGCTGCTCGTCGACGCCAAGAAGCGTCGCTATCTGGTGACCCTCACCGCCGGGGGCGAGTTCCACACCCACGCCGGGGTCGTGGCCCACGACGACGTCCTGGGGCGGCCCGAGGGGCTGACCGTCCGCTCGAGCCGCGGCGCCTCCATGGTCGCCCTCCGGCCCACGCTCGCCGAGTTCGTGCTGAAGATGCCGCGGGGCGCCCAGGTGATCTACCCGAAGGACCTGGGGCCGATCCTCATGCTGGCCGACATCTTCCCCGGTGCCCGGGTGCTGGAGTCGGGGGTCGGGTCCGGCGCCCTGTCCATGACGCTCGTGCGGGCCGGCGCCATCGTCCGGGGCTACGAGATCCGGGAGGACTTCGCCCGCCGGGCGACGCGCAACGTGGCGACGTTCCTCGGCGAGGAGGCCCTCGAGCGCTACGTCGTCGAGCAGCGCGACGTCTACGAAGGCATCGACGAGACCGACCTCGACCGGGTGCTGCTCGACCTGCCCGAGCCCTGGCGGGCGGTCAAGCACGCGGCCCGGGCCATGCACCCGGGGGGCGTGCTCGTCGCCTACACTCCCCAGATCACCCAGGTCGTGCAGCTGCGCGAGGAGCTCGAGGCCCAGGGCTTCGGCATGCTCGAGACCATCGAGGTGCTCAACCGGGGCTGGCACATCGAGGGGCAGTCGGTGCGGCCCGACCACCGGATGGTCGCCCACACCGGCTTCCTGACCAGTGCCAGGCTCCTGAGCTGACCGCCCGGGGCGGGTGACGGCTGGGGGGACGCCGCGGTGAACCTGCTCGACGCCGTGCTGGTGCTGGCCGCGGTCGCCGCCGCCGTCGGCGGCTACCGGCTCGGGTTCTTCGCCCGGGCGGCCTCGTGGGCCGGGCTGGCGCTCGGCGTCGTCGCCGGGGCCCGGCTGCTCCCGGCGGTGCTGCCGCGGGTGCGCGACGCCAGCGAGGGGACGCTCGTGCTCGTGGCCGTCGGCCTGCTCGTGGGCTCCGCCCTCATCGGCCAGGCGCTCGGGCTCGTGCTCGGCGCCCAGCTCCACCAGGAGCTCCCGCCCGGCCCCGCCCGCCGGGTCGACCAGGTCGCCGGCGGCGTCGTCGGTGTCGCGGGCGTGGCGGTGGCGCTGTGGCTGCTGCTGCCCCTGCTGTCCCACGGCCCGACCTGGATGGCCGAGCAGGCCCGGGGGTCGACGCTCGCCCGCCAGCTGACCGACGCCTTCCCCGACGCCCCCGACACGCTGGCCGCGCTCCGGCGGCTGGTGGGCGACGACCCCTTCCCCGAGGTCTTCGCAGGCCTCCAGCGGGCGCCCGACGCCGGGGAGCTGCCGAGCACCAGCGGCCTCGACCGCGAGCTCGCCGGACGGGTGGCCGGATCGACGGTGAAGGTGCGGGGGGTGGCCTGCTCCCGGCTGCAGGAGGGCAGCGGGTTCTTCGTCGACGACGACCTCGTGGTCACCAACGCCCACGTCGTCGCCGGTCAGGACGAGACGACGCTCGCCCTGACCGACGGCTCGTCGTTCGGGGCGACGGTCGTGGCCTTCGACCCCGACCGCGACCTGGCCGTGCTGCGGGCCGAGGGCACCCGCCCCCCGCTGCCGCTGCGGGACGCCGCGGTGGGCGACACCGGCGGCGTCTTCGGCTACCCGGGCGGCGGCCCGCTGGAGATCAGCCCGTTCCGGGTGGCGGACGAGATCACCGCCCGGGGTCGGGACATCTACGACCAGGGGACGACCGAGCGCGAGGTGCTCGTCCTGGCCTCCGACCTCGAGCCGGGCGACTCGGGCTCGGCCCTGGTCGACCCCCAGGGCCGGGTCGTGGGGGTGGCGTTCGCCGTGGCGCCCGACCGGCCAGGCGTCGCCTACGCCCTCTCGGTCGACGAGGTCGAGGCCGTCCTGGCCGGCGACCTGTCGTCGGCCCGGGACACCGGCGCCTGCCTGCGCTGAGGCCCCTCGGCGCGGGACGCGGCCGCCCGTGGCGGCCGCGCGCGCTGAGCGTGGGTCGATCGGGCCCGGGGGGCGAGCCCGTCAGCTGCGGCTCAGTCGACCTCGATGAAGATGCACTCGCCCGGGCACTCCTCGGCGGCCTCGATGACGGCCTCCTCCTGGCCCGCGGGGACGTTGGCGAGGCCTTCGGCACCGCCCGGGTCCGAGAGGACCTTGTCGCCCTCCTTGACGTACGCGAGGCCGTCGTCAAGCAGGGTGAACACGTCGGGGGCGATCTCCTCGCAAAGGCCGTCACCCGTGCAGAGATCCTGGTCGATCCAGACCTTCATGCGTGCTTCGCTCCTGGCTCGATGGCGGAGGGGCTGGCCCCATGGGCGCCCCGTCATCGAGGCACCTCGGACGCCGTCACACTAGCGAACCGCGGGATTAACGCGGCAATCTCGGAAGAAACTCTCCCGTGCGGGGTGTGTCCAAACCTTCACAGGGAATGGTGCAGCAGCGGCGGTGCACCGGTGTAGGGTCCGAACCGGGTCCTCGATACAGGACCCGCACCGGCAACGGCGCAGGTGCGGTGACTGCATCGACCGAGCGAGGAGGTGGGTCCCGTCACCGAGCACTACGAGGATCGCGAGGTCTCGCCGGAGCGTGGGCACATGTCCCTCGAGGAGCAGGTCCGGGCGCTCGAGGAGGAGGTGCAGGCCCTGCGCCGTCGCCTCCAGGACGCCCCGAAGCGGGTCCGCACGCTCGAGGAGCGGCTCCTCGAGACCAAGGGCCAGCTGGCGCAGGCCGTCGCCCAGAACGAGAAGCTCACCTACACGCTGCGTGAGGCGCGCGACCACATCAGCGCGCTCCGCGAGGAGGTCGACAAGCTCACCCAGCCGCCGTCGGCCTACGGCACGCTGCTCGGGCGCAACGACGACGGCACGGTGGACGTCTACTCGGGCGGCCGCAAGATGCGCGTCGCCGTCCACCCCGCCATCGACCCCGAGCAGCTGGTCCGGGGCTGCGAGGTCGTCCTCAACGAGTCCCTCAACGTCGTGATGGCCCGCACGCCCGAGCAGACGGGCGAGGTCGTCACCATCAAGGAGGTGCTCGAGGACGGCCACCGGGCGATCATCCTCGGGCGCGCCGACGAGGAGCGCGTCTGCGACCTGGCCGAGCCCCTGGTGGGGGAGCGGCTGCGGTCGGGCGACTCGGTGCTCATGGACGCGCGCTCGGGCCTGCTGCTCGAGAAGCTGCCGCGCCCGGAGGTCGAGGAGCTCGTCCTCGAGGAGGTCCCCGACGTCACCTACGCCGACATCGGCGGCCTCGACGAGCAGATCGAGCAGATCGCCGACGCGGTCGAGCTCCCGTTCCTGCACCAGGAGCTGTACGCCGAGCACAAGCTGCCGGCCCCCAAGGGCATCCTGCTCTACGGGCCGCCCGGCTGCGGCAAGACGCTCATCGCCAAGGCCGTCGCCAACAGCCTGGCCACCAAGGTCGGGGCGAAGTCGGGCGACAAGAACGCGAAGAGCTACTTCCTCAACATCAAGGGCCCGGAGCTCCTCAACAAGTACGTCGGGGAGACCGAGCGGCAGATCCGCCTCGTGTTCCAGCGGGCCCGGGAGAAGTCCGAGGAGGGCTGGCCGGTCATCGTCTTCTTCGACGAGATGGACTCGATGTTCCGCACCCGCGGGTCGGGCATCAGCTCCGACGTCGAGTCGACGATCGTCCCCCAGCTCCTGGCCGAGATCGACGGCGTCGAGTCGCTGCGGAACGTCATCGTCATCGGCGCCTCCAACCGCGAGGACCTCATCGACCCGGCCATCCTGCGGCCGGGCCGCCTCGACGTGAAGATCAAGATCGAGCGGCCGAACGAGGCCGCGGCGGCCCAGATCTTCTCGCGCTACCTCACGCCCGACCTGCCCCTCGACGAGGAGACCGTCCGCGACCTCGGCGGCGGCGACCCGGAGAAGGCGGTGCAGGCGATGATCGAGCGCACCGTCGAGGAGATGTACCGGACCGACAAGGACAACGAGTTCCTCGAGGTCACCTACCAGAACGGTGACAAGGAGGTCATGTACTTCAAGGACTTCGCCTCCGGGGCGATGATCGAGAACATCGTCCGCCGGGCGAAGAAGCTGGCCATCAAGCGGTACCTCGCCGGGGGCCCGAAGGGCATCCGCCTCTCCGACCTCGTCGACTCCATCCACCAGGAGTACAAGGAGCACGAGGACCTGCCCAACACGACCAACCCGGACGACTGGGCGAAGATCTCGGGCAAGAAGGGCGAGCGCATCGTCTACGTCCGCACGATCGTCAACCGGGAGGACGGCGGGGCCGCCGGCGGCCGGGCCATCGAGCGGGTCGCCACCGGCCAGTACCTCTGACCTGCCGCGCACGCGCACGTGACCTGCTAGGTAGGGCCACGTGCGCGTGCGCGGGCTGACGGAGACCAGGGAGGGGCGCTTCGTCCTCATCGCGGTCGTGGGCGGCACGCTCATGATCGCCCTGGCGGTGGCCAACCTCCTGCTCGCGGGGGCCTCGGACTCGGCGGCCGACGACGCCCGCCGGATCCTCCGCCGCGAGCTCTCGACGGTCTCCGACGAGGAGATCGCCGACTACCCGGACTCGGCCGACGAGATCGAGGCCCTCGCGGCCCGGGCGTTGCGGGGCCGGGCCGGGACCCGGGTGCTCGGCACCCTGCGCCCGGAGGGCGACGACGAGGTCGTGGTCGTCGTCGAGGCCGGCTGGGCCTGGCAGGCCCGGTGCGTCCACGCCGAGCTGCGGGGCGGCGCCACCGTCCTCACCTACGTGCGGGACCGGCCGTGCTGACCGCCCACCGCGGGAGCGCTGCCACGGGCGGGTAGGGTCGTCGCGTGGCGTTGCGCAAGATCATCGGCGTCGAGACGGAGTTCGGCATCGTCGTGCGCGGGGCGCCCGAGTCGAACCCCATCTCCGCCTCGTCGCTGCTGATCAACGCCTACGTCCACGAGATGGCCCGCGAGACCGAGGGGTCGCGGGCCCACGCCCGGGTCGGGTGGGACTTCGAGGACGAGCACCCCGAGATCGACGCCCGGGGCTTCACCGCCGAGACGGCGATGCCGCCCGAGGTCGAGACCCACCTCGTCAACGCCGTCCTGACCAACGGCGCCCGGTACTACGTCGACCACGCCCACCCGGAGTGCTCGACCCCCGAGTGCGCGGACCCCCGGACGGTCGTGGTCTACGACAAGGCGGCCGAGCTGATCCTCCAGCGGTCGATGCAGGCGGCGCTCTCCATCCTCCCCGAGGGCCAGGAGATCGTCGTCTACAAGAACAACTCGGACGGCAAGGGCAACAGCTACGGCTGCCACGAGAACTACCTGATGGACCGCCAGGTGCCCTTCGGGCGGATCGTCACCCACGTCATGCCCCACTTCATCAGCCGCCAGGTGTTCACCGGGGCCGGCAAGGTGGGGTCCGAGGTCGTGGGCACGACCTCGGACGACGTGCCCTTCCAGCTCACCCAGCGAGCCGACTTCTTCGAGGAGGAGGTCGGGCTCGAGACGACCCTCAAGCGGCCGATCGTCAACACCCGCGACGAGCCCCACGCGGACGCCCAGCGCTACCGGCGGCTCCACGTCATCGTCGGCGACGCCAACCTCTCCGAGGTCGCCACCTTCCTGAAGGTGGGGACGACGGCCCTCGTGCTGGCGATGATCGAGGACGACTTCCTCACCCGCGACCTCACGCCCGCGGCGCCGGTGGCGGCCCTGCGCCGGGTGTCCTACGACCTCACGCTGCGCGAGCCGATCGAGCTGGTCGACGGCACGCGCATGACCGCTGTCGAGATGCAGTGGGAGTACCTCGACCGGGCGAAGAAGTACGCCGAGGAGCGGGGCCTGGACTGCCTCGGGCCGCCCGAGGTCGGTGCCGAGGTGCTGCGCCGCTGGGAGCAGGTGCTCACCGGGCTCGAGTCCGACCCGATGTCGCTGGCCCACCAGCTCGACTGGGTCGCCAAGTACCGCCTCGTCGACGGGTACCGTGCCAAGCACGGACTGCGGTGGGACGACGACAGGTTGCGCGCCATGGACCTCCAGTACCACGACCTGCGGCCCGAGCGGGGGCTCGCCCGCCGGCTCGGCCTCGAGCGCATCACCGACGACGCCGAGGTCGAGCACGCGGTCACCGAGCCGCCCCCGGACACCCGGGCCTGGTTCCGGGGCAAGTGCCTGCAGAAGTGGGCCTCGGAGATCGTGGCCGCCAACTGGGACTCGATGGTCTTCGACGTCGGCGACGACCCGCTGCGCCGGGTCCCGATGATGGATCCGACACGTGGAACAGAGGCGCATGTGGGTAGGTTGATTGCGGAGAGCACGACGAGCGCTGAGTTGTTGGACCGGTTGGGCCAGTGAGCAGACGAGGTGCAGGGGCATGGCTGAGCGTGAGATGAAGAGGAAGTCCACCCCCGCTCGCCAAGAGGAGGAGGTCGTCGAGGAGACGCCGGCCACCTCCGACCACGGCGAGAAGATCAAGGCCGAGCTCGACGACCTGCTGGACGAGATCGACGGCGTGCTGGAGGCCAACGCCGAGGAGTTCGTGAAGAGCTACGTCCAGAAGGGTGGGCAGTAGCACCTCGCGACGGCGCGAGCTGCAGACCGGCCTGACGACGACCCGGACGCTTCCCCGACTCGCCGGAGCGGGGAAGCGTCGTCGTCTCGGGGCCGGTGACGCCCCGGGGCCCGGGTCCGCCGGGGAGGCGGACCGCCGGCGGACGGCCAGCAGATAGCCTGCCGGCCAATGACCCTGCCGATCTTTCGAGCCGACGACGATCCCGGACCGTCCTTCCTCGAGGTGCTGCGCCGGACGGGACTCGAGCCCAACTGGGGCGAGCTGCCCCGCGACCTCGCGCCCCACGAGGTCACCCACGGCACGACCGTGGTGGCCCTGAAGTTCGCCGACGGGGTGGTGATGGCCGGTGACCGCCGGGCGACCAGCGGCAACCTCATCTCCCACCGCACGATGGAGAAGGTCTTCCCGGCCGACCGCCACTCCGGGGTGGCCATCGCCGGCGCGGCCGGTCCGGCCATCGAGATGGTCAAGCTCTTCCAGCTGCAGCTCGAGCACTACGAGAAGGTCGAGGGCAACGAGCTGTCGATCGAGGGCAAGGCCAACCAGCTGGCCCAGATGGTCCGCGGCCACCTCCCGGCCGCCCTCCAGGGCTTCGTCGTCGTGCCGCTCTTCGCCGGCTACGACCTGCGCCGGGGGACCGGCCGCCTGTTCGAGTACGACGTCACCGGGGGGCGCTACGAGGAGAGCGAGTTCGCCGCCACCGGGTCGGGCAGCCTCCACGCCGGCACGGTCATCAAGATGAGCTACCGGCCCGACCTCGGCCGGGACGAGGCCGTCGACCTCGCCATCAGCGCCCTGTTCCACGCCGCCGACGAGGACGCCGCCACCGGCGGCCCCGACCTCGTGCGCGGCATCTACCCCGTCGTCGCCACGATCACGGCCGAGGGCTTCCGGCGCCTGCCGGACAGCGAGGTGGGCGACCGCTTCCGTGCCCTCGTCGAGCGCATGTCGCAGCCGGGCAGCACGACCACGACGGGCACCACCCCGACGATGCCCGGAGGTTCGCCCCGATGAGCATGCCCTTCTACGTCGCGCCCGAGCAGTGGATGAAGGACAAGGCCGACTTCGCGCGCAAGGGCATCGCGCGGGGTCGGGCCCTCGCCGCCCTCATGTACGAGGACGGCATCCTCATCTGCGCCGAGAACTCGTCGGCGACCCTCCGCAAGATCAGCGAGATCTACGACCGCATCGCCTTCGCCGGGGCCGGCAAGTACAACGAGTACGACCGGCTGCGGATCGCCGGCGTCCGCCACGCCGACCTCAAGGGCTACGCCTTCAGCCGCGAGGACGTCGACGCCCAGAGCCTGGCCAACGCCTACGCCCAGATGCTGGGCGACGTCTTCACCCACGAGGCCAAGCCGATGGAGGTGGAGATCCTCGTGGCCGAGGTGGGCGACGAGCCGAGCGACGACCGCCTGTTCCACATCCTCTACGACGGCACGGTCGTCGACGAGCACGGCTTCACCGTGCTCGGCGGCGAGGCCGACACGATCAGCGCCCGCCTGAAGGAGAGCTACACGGCGGGGCGGTCCCTGGTCGAGGCCGTGCGCACCGCGGTCGCGGCCCTCGCCGGCCCCGAGCGCACCCTCGAGCCAAAGGACCTCGAGGTCGCCGTCCTCAGCCGGCGCAACGGCCGGCGGGCCTTCCGGCGGCTCACCGACGAGGAGCTGGCCGAGGCGCTGCGGGGCGGGGAGGTCGAGGCGACCGGCCGGCCGGGCGTGCCCCCGGCCGAGGCCACCGCGCCCGAGGCCGGCCCGGCGGGGGAGGAGCCCGGCGGCGAGGGCACGGGCGCCGAGGGCACCGAGGGCTGAGCCGGCCCGCCGGCCGGCGCCCGGCAGCTACCAGGCCACCGCCACGAGGCGGGCGGCCAGCACCGCCGCCACCAGGAGCACGCCGCCCAGGACCAGCCACAGGGCCGGCGGCGCCCGGTCGGCGGCCGACGCCGGCGCGACGAGGTCCTCGGGCGCCAGGTGGGCGGCCACGACCTCCCGTGCCCGCTCGACGTCCTCCGCGGTCACCAGCACCTCGACCGGCCCCACCGGGTAGGGGCCGTCGACGTTGCCCCGCAGCTGCCACACGATGCCCTCGGCGCCCAGGTGGGCGGCCAGCACCCGTGCGACGACGGGGCTCGTCGTCGTGGTCAGCGGCACCATGGGCCCGATCGTCACCGGCACGACGGTACCGGCACCCGGCGCCCGCGCGCCGCGCGTGCGCCCTGGTCGGGCCCACTCGGCGCGGTGTCGGCCCCACTCGGGCGGGACGGCGGTAGCGTGCGGGCATGGCAGCGCGGTCCGGCAGAACGGCCGGTGGGCACTAGGGGTCGAAGGATGGATCGGCGCATCTTCGGCCTGGAGAACGAGTACGGCGTCACCTGCACGCTGCGGGGGCAGCGCCGGCTCAGCCCGGACGAGGTGGCCCGGTACCTGTTCCGGCGCGTCGTGTCGTGGGGGCGGTCGAGCAACGTCTTCCTGGCCAACGGCGCCCGGCTCTACCTGGACGTCGGCAGCCACCCCGAGTACGCCACGCCCGAGTGCGACTCGATCCTCGACCTCGTCACCCACGACAAGGCGGGGGAGCGCATCCTCGAGCAGCTGCTGGTGTCGGCCGAGGCCCGCCTGCGCGAGGAGGGCATCCGGGGCGTCATCTACCTGTTCAAGAACAACACCGACTCGGCCGGCAACTCCTACGGCTGCCACGAGAACTACCTGACGTCCCGGCGCGACGACTTCTCGCACTACGCCGAGGTGCTCATCCCGTTCTTCGTGTCGCGCCAGATCTACGCCGGGGCCGGCAAGGTGCTGCAGACGGCCCGGGGCGCCATGTACTGCATCGCCCAGCGGGCCGAGCACATCTGGGAGGGCGTGTCCTCGGCCACCACCCGCAGCCGGCCGATCATCAACACCCGGGACGAGCCCCACGCGGACGCCGAGCGCTACCGGCGGCTCCACGTCATCGTCGGCGACTCGAACATGAGCGAGTACGCGACGTTCCTCAAGGTCGGGGCCACCTCGATCCTCCTGCGGATGCTCGAGGACCCGTCGTTCGTGCTGCGGGACATGACCCTCGAGAACCCGATCCGCGCCATCCGCGAGATCAGCCACGACCTGACCTGCCGCCGGACGGTGCGGCTCGCCAACGGCCGGGAGGCGTCGGCCCTCGACATCCAGAGCGAGTACCTCAACCGGGCCAAGCGCTACGCCGAGACCAAGGGCCTGTCCCCGCTCGAGGAGAAGGCGCTGGCCATGTGGGAGTACTGCCTGACCGGCCTGGAGTCCGACCCGTTCAAGCTCGACCGGGAGGTCGACTGGGTCATCAAGCACAAGCTCATCGAGTCCTACGCCCAGCGGCACTCGCTGCCGCTGAGCCACCCCAAGGTGGCCCTCATCGACCTGCAGTACCACGACGTCAACCGCGAGCGGGGCCTCTTCTACCGGCTCCAGGCCCGCGACATGGTCGAGCGGGTGACCACCGACGAGGCCATCGCCGAGGCGGTCGAGACGCCGCCGCAGACGACCCGGGCCCGCCTGCGGGGCGAGTTCATCCGCCGGGCCAAGGAGCGCAAGCGCGACTACACCGTCGACTGGGTCCACCTGAAGCTGAACGACCAGGCGCAGCGCACCGTGCTGTGCAAGGACCCGTTCAAGGCCCGCGACGAGCGGGTCGAGCGCCTGATCGCCAGCCTCTGACCGCCGCCGTCCGCCCGGCCGCGGGCACCCGCCGGGGGCGCTACGTTCGGCGCCCGATGCCGAGCTACGTCACGGCCACGGTCACCGAGGTGCTGAGCGAGCGGCCGGGGCTGCAACGGGTGGTCACCGACGCCGGTCGCGCCTACGTGCTCACCGACGTGGTCGGGCCGGTCACGGTCGGCGACCAGGTCGTGCTCAACACGACCGCGGTCGAGCTGGGCCTCGGCACCGGCGGCTGGCACGTCGTGCACTGGAACCTGGCCCGCGACGCCTGGTCGCGGCCGGGCGGCGGCCACATCATGAAGGTCCGCTACACCAGCCTGCAGCACGACGCCGGCGCCGCCGAGGAGCACCACCCCGACCTGCCGTCGACCGTGCGGGGCCTGCCCGTCGTGGTCTGCTCGCTGCACAGCCAGGTGGGGGTCGTGGCCGCCGTGGCCCGCCACCTGGCCCCGGAGGCCCGCATCGCCTACGTCATGACCGACGGGGCCGCCCTGCCGCTGGCGCTGAGCGACCTCGTGCACGAGCTGCGGACCCGGGGGATCGTCGACACCACGGTCACGGCCGGGCACGCCTTCGGCGGCGACCTCGAGGCGGTGGCCGTGCCGTCCGCCCTGGCGCTGGCCCGGCACGTGGCCGGCGCCGACCTGGTCGTCGTCGGCATGGGGCCCGGGGTCGTCGGCACCGCGTCGTCGCTCGGGACCTCGGCCGTCGAGGTGGCCGGGATCGTCGACGCCGCCGACCGCATGGGCGCCCGGGTGGCCCTCTGCGCCCGGGTCTCCGGCGCGGACCCCCGCGACCGCCACCGGGGCGTCAGCCACCACGTCCGCACGATCCTCGGGCTCGCCGCCGTGCGCCCCGAGCTGCCGCTGCCGCCGTCCCTGGCCCACGAGCTGGTGGGCGCGACGCCGATCGAGGGCCCCGACGCGGCCGCGGTGCTCGAGCAGCTCGGGCTGGCCGTCACGACGATGGGGCGGGGCCCGGCGGACGACCCGCCGTTCTTCGCCGCCGCCTCGTCGGCCGGCGCGTGGGCCGCCGCGGCGGTGGGGCAGGTGTCGGGCGCCGCCAAGTAGCCTCGGGGCCCGATGTCGGCGGCGAAGCTGGAACGGCTGCTCAACCTGACGGCCCTGCTCCTGGCGACGCCGCGGCCGGTGTCCGCGGAGGAGATCCACGAGCGGCTCCGCGAGCACTACGCGGAGGACGCCGACGCGTTCCGGCGGGCGTTCGAGCGGGACAAGGACGCCCTCCGCAGCATGGGCGTCCCGATCGTGGTCGAGACCGTCCCCGGGGTGGTGCCGGCCGTCGACGGCTACCGCATCCCCCGCGACCGCTACTACCTGCGCGACCCCGGGCTCACCCCCGAGGAGCTGGCGGCGCTGCGCCTGGCGGCGTCGGTCGTGCGCCTCGAGGGGCTGTCCGCCCGCGACGCGCTGATGAAGCTCGGCGGGTTCGTGGGCGAGGGCGACGAGGGCCTCGGGCTCAGCGTCGACAGCCTGCCCGCCGCCGGCGTGGCCCCGCTGTTCGGCGCCATCACCGACCGCCACCCCGTCCGGTTCCGCTACCGGGGCCGGGACCGGACCGTCGACCCCTACCGCCTCGACTTCGCCCGGGGCCGGTGGTACCTGAGCGGCCACGACCACACCCGGGGCGCCGACCGCCTGTTCCGCCTGGACCGCCTGGAGAGCCCGATCGAGGTGCTGGCCGACCGCACGTTCGAGCGCCCGCCGGTGCCGCAGCCGGGCCTGCCCCTCGACCCCTGGCTGCTCGGGGAGGGCGAGCCCACCGAGGCCCGCGTGCTCGTCGACGCGGCCCAGGCGCCGTGGATCGTGCAGCACCTCGGCCCCGACTCGGTGGTGGAGGAGCGGCCCGACGGCTCGGTGGTCGTCACCATGACGGTGACGAACGTCGAGAACTTCCGGTCGTTCGTGCTGACGTTCCTCGACCACGCCGAGGTCCTCGACCCGCCCGAGCTGCGCGACGACCTGGTCGCCTGGCTCGAGCGCCAGGTGGCCGCGTGAGCGGGCGGCGGGCACCCGCGGCGCGCACCTCGGCGTCCGACCGGGTGGCGCGCCTGCTGGCCATCGTGCCGTGGATCGCGGCGAACGACGGCCCGACGCTCGACGAGGTCAGCGCCCGCTTCGGGGTGCCCCGGGCCAAGCTCGAGGAGGACCTGCAGGTCCTGGCCATGGTCGGGCTCCCGCCCTACACGCCCGACACGCTCATCGAGGTCGTCATGGAGGGCGGCCGGGTGTGGCTGCGGTTCGCAGACGTGTTCGCCCGGCCGCTGCACCTCACCCCGGAGCAGGCGCTCGCCCTGGTGGCGGCCGGCACGGCGTCCCGGGCGCTGCCCGGGAGCGACCCCGACGGGCCCCTCGCCTCGGCCCTGGCCAAGCTGGCCGACGTGCTCGGCATCGACCCGACCGAGGCGGTGTCGGTGCGGCTGGGCGAGAGCCGGCCCGACGTGCTCGACGCCCTCCGGACCGCGGTGGCCGAGGGGCGGCAGGTGCGCATCGACTACTACTCCTACGGCCGCGACGAGCGCACCACCCGCGTCGTCGACCCCCACGCCGTGTTCGCCCACCAGGGGGCGTGGTACCTGCGGGGTTGGTGCCACCTCGCACGGGACCGGCGGGTCTTCCGGGTCGACCGGATCGTCGAGGCCACGGTGCTGGACGAGCCGGTCGAGCGGCCGGGGGCGCCGGAGGAGGGGGCGGACGACCCCTTCGAGCTCGGTCCCGACGTGCCGCGGGTCACCCTCGAGCTCGACCCGTCGGCCCGGTGGGTCGTCGAGACGTACCCGGTCGACGCCGTCGAGGAGCTCGGCGAGGGCCGGCTGCGGGTGCGCCTGGCGGTGGCGGCGACGCCGTGGCTCGAGCGGCTGCTCGTGCGGCTGGGGCCCGCCGCCCGGGTGGTGGCCGCCGACGACCCGGCGCTGGCCGAGGCCGGCGTCCGGGCCGCCCGTCGCATCCTCGCCCGCTACCGGCGATGACCTCCCGGCGGACGCGGCGCGCGCTCCCGCCCACCGGCCGGGCCTCGCGCTAGCCTCCACGGCGCCGTGCGTGACGTCTCTCCCCAACACGGGCTGCCCGGCGACGACCGGGACGGGTCCCCGCCGGCCGACCCCGCCGCGCGGCGGCGCACGGGTCCCCGGCACCTCGCCCGCGACCGCGGCCCGCGCCGGCGCGACCCCGACGCCGACGCCGACCGCACCGCGGACGACGCCGACGGCGCGGAGGACGACGGGAAGGAACCCCGGCACGGTCCGTGGCGGGCCGTCCTCGAGTGGGTCGCGGTCATCGGCTGCGGCGTGCTCATCGCCCTGGCCGCCCAGACGTTCCTCGTCCAGGCGTTCTGGATCCCGTCGCCGTCGATGGCCCCGACGCTCGAGGTCGGCGACCGGGTGCTGGTCAACAAGCTCGCCTACCGGGCCCACGAGGTGCGCCGCGGCGACCTCGTCGTCTTCGAGCGCCCGCCGAACGCCTCCAACGGCCAGGAGGACGAGATCAAGGACCTGATCAAGCGGGTCATCGCCGTCGAGGGCGACACGATCGAGGCCTACGAGGGGGAGGTCTACGTCAACGGCGAGCGGATCGAGGAGCCCTACCTCGCCGAGGGCACCGTGACCGAGAACCTGCCCCGGCAGGTCGTGCCCGAGGGCAAGGTCTTCGTCATGGGCGACAACCGCTCGAACAGCGAGGACAGCCGGGTCTTCGGCGCCATCGACGAGGACACGATCATCGGGCGCGCCTTCGTGAAGGTCATGCCGCTCTCCGACCTGGGGTGGCTGTGACCCGGTCAGACGACCTCCGGGTAGGCGGCCAGCACCGCGTCGACCATGCGGTCCACGTGGTCGCTGTAGACGCCGTCGATGCCGAGGTCGATGAGCTCGGCGAGCACGCGGGGTGTCTGGGCGTCCCACCCGAAGGCCAGCACGTCGAAGCGGTGGAACAGGGTGGTGAGCCCGCCGGTCCAGTCCGAGTGGTGCATGTTGATGGCGTCCACCCCGTGCGAGGCCAGGGTGGCCGCCCGCCGCTCCGGGCCCTCCCGGATGCGGTCGAGCCGGGTCGAGTCGACGAGCCGGACCTCGTCGCTCAGGCGCCGCCACTCGGCGACCTGCTCCCAGCGGGGGTGGCAGAGCCAGAGCCGGCCGACGGCCCCGTCGCCCGCGGCCCGGGCCACGGCGAGCACCGCGTCGACCGCGGCCGGGTCCTTGACGTCGAGCGACAGCTGCATGCCGGTGCCGCACGCCTCGTACAGCTCGGCCAGCGTCGGGATGTGGGGCGGCAGCTGGTCGCGGCGCAGCGAGGCGATGCGCCGGCGCCGGACCCGGCCGACGACGCCGTCGTGGTCGAGCACGGGCTCGCCGTCGGCGGTCAGCCAGACGTCGCTCTCGAGCCCCGTGGCGCCCAGGCGGAGCGCCAGGGTGAACGCCTCGAGGGTGTTCTCGGGGGCGTGGGCGCGGGCGCCCCGGTGGGCGAACGCGTACGGCGGACGGATGGTTGCGGGTACACGGGTACCCATGACGGGCGACTCCGGAGCCAGATGTTCGGCCGAACAGCGTCATATTGGCGCGCACGACCGCTCTCATCGGGTAGAGCCCCCGGAAGGAGAGTCATGGCGACCTTGATCCGAGCCACCTGCAGCACCTGTGGAGACGTCGAGCTGGGCACCGGAGAGCTGGTCGTCCGCTTGTGCGAGGACACCGAGGCCGGCACCTACGTGTTCCGCTGCCCGGCCTGCACGCGCCCCGTCGTCCGCCCCGCCGACCGCCCCACGATCGACCTGCTGGTCGCGTCCGGGTGCCGCCTCGAGGTCTGGCGCACCCCCGCCGAGCTGCAGGAGGAGCGGCCCGCCGGCCGGCCCTTCACCCACGACGACCTCATCGACTTCCACGAGACCCTCGCCGGCGACGGGTGGTTCGAGGACCTGCTCGCCGCCCACCGCCGCCGCCGCTGACCGCCGACCGCCCCGCGCCTAGGGTCGGGCCGTGAGCCTCCTCTGGGCCGTCCCGGTCGTCGCCGCCGCCGTGGCCACCGCCGTCGTCGCCGCCCGGGCCCGGGCGATCGAGGACGAGGCGGCGGGCGCCGCCGCCGACCTCCGCCGCCTCGGCGAGCTGCGCCGCCCCCTGCAGGCCGTGCAGGCGATGCTCCGGGAGACCGACGTCCTCGCCACCGAGTTCCGCCACCGCCACGGCACCGGTCCCGAGCCCTGATCCCGGGCCGGCCGCCTTCTACACTCGTCCACATGTTCAACGTCGGCGGCGGTGAGCTGCTCGTGATCCTGCTGATCGCGCTCATCGTCCTCGGGCCCGAGCGGCTGCCCCACGGCGCGCGCCAGGTCGGCCGGGCGTTGGGCGAGCTCCGCCGCATCTCCTCGAGCTTCCAGCAGGAGCTGCGCGAGGCGCTCGAGGACGACCCGTCCGTCACCGGCCGCCGCGCCGAGTCCGTGCCGCTCGGCGCCACCGTGGCCGACGCCCAGCGCCCCGGGGGTCAGGGCCGTGCCGGCGCCGACCGGTCGCGCCCGGCGCTGGCCCCGGTCCACGACGGGGACGACCGCCCCGCGGTGCCGCCCGCGGTCGCCGCGGCCATCGAGGAGGTCACCGCCCCGCCGGCCGCCGACCCCGGACCGGCCGCCCCACCCGCCGGCGCGGACGAGGACGCCGGCGACGAGCGTGCGGCCTCCTGACCCCGCCCGCCCCGGGGCCGCCCGCCGATGAGCGCCCAGCCCTCACCCGAGACCGGCATGACGCTGGTCGAGCACTTGGCGGAGCTGCGCCACCGCCTGATCGTCTGCGTCGTCGCCGTCGGCGTCGGCATGGTCGTCGGGTTCGTCCTCTACGACTGGATCTTCGACTTCCTGCTCGCCCCCTACAAGGACGTCGTCCGCGGCGACCCGTCGGCGGGCGCCATCGGCGAGAACCTGCTCCAGACAGACCCGCTGGAGGGCTTCGCCGTGCGCATGAAGACCTCGGCCTACGCCGGGGTCGCCCTGGCCATGCCGGTCATCCTCTGGCAGATCTGGCGGTTCGTCACCCCCGGCCTCTACGAGCACGAGCGCCGCTACGCGGTCCCGTTCGTCACCTCGGCGCTGGTCCTGTTCGTGCTCGGCGCCACCCTCGCCTACTTCACGCTGCCCCGGGCGCTGGACTTCCTCGTCGACATCGGGGGCGACGACCTGGTCACCGCCTTCTCGCCGGGGAAGTACTTCCAGATGGTGACCTACATGATGCTGGCGTTCGGCGTCGGGTTCGAGTTCCCGATCGTGCTGATCTTCCTGCAGCTCGCCGGCATCGTGGAGCCCGCGACCCTGCGCCGCGTCCGGCGCTACGCGATCGTCGGCATCTGCATCCTCGTCGCCGTCATCACGCCCTCGGGCGACCCGATCAGCATGCTGATGCTCTCGGCGCCGATGGTCCTGTTCTACGAGGCCGCCATCCTGATCGGCGTGGTGCTCCTCAAGCGGCAGGCGGCGAAGGCGGGCGGGTGAGCGCGGCCACGCCCCGGTCCGACGGCGTCGGGGCGGGCGGCCACGGCCACCCGTTCGAGCTGGACGAGTTCCAGCGGCGGGCGATCGCGGCCATCGACGAGGGCGCGTCGGTGCTGGTGGCCGCCCCGACGGGCGCCGGCAAGACCGTCGTCGCCGAGCACGCCGTCGACCGGGCGCTCGCCGAGGGGGGCAAGGCCTTCTACACGACGCCGATCAAGGCGCTGTCGAACCAGAAGTTCGCCGACCTGGCCCGCCGCCACGGGACGCACCGGGTCGGCCTGCTCACCGGCGACAACAGCATCAACGGCGACGCCCCGGTGGTGGTGATGACCACCGAGGTGCTGCGCAACATGATCTACGCGGCGTCGCCGGCCCTGGAGGGCCTGCGGTTCGTCGTCCTGGACGAGGTCCACTACCTGCAGGACGAGTACCGGGGGCCGGTGTGGGAGGAGGTGATCATCCACCTGCCGCCGTCGGTCGCCCTCGTGTGCCTCTCGGCCACCGTCTCCAACGCCGAGGAGGTCGCCGAGTGGCTGACGACCGTGCGGGGCGACACCCGGCTGATCCTGGAGGAGCGACGGCCGGTCGAGCTGGAGCACCTCTACCTCGTCGGCGACCGGCAGAGCGAGCGGCCCCGCCTGCTCCCGACGCTGGTCGACGGCCGCCCCAACGAGGAGGCCGCCCGGCTCGACCACGAGGCGGCTCCCACCCGGGGGTTCCGGCGCAACGCCCACCGCCGCCCCCGCCGCCGGCTCTACACGCCCCGCCGGCCGGAGGTCATCGAGCTGCTGCGCGAGCGGGACATGCTGCCGGCGCTCTACTTCATCTTCAGCCGGGCCGGCTGCGAGGACGCGGTCGAGGCCTGCCTCGGCGCCGGGCTGCGCCTCACCACCCACCAGGAGCGGGCCCGCATCCGGGAGATCGTCGCCGAGCGCACCGCGGCGCTGACCGACGACGACCTCGACGTGCTGGGCTTCGACCGCTGGTCGACCGCGCTCGAGCAGGGGCTGGCCGCCCACCACGCCGGGATGGTGCCGCCGTTCAAGGAGACGGTCGAGGCCTGCTTCGTCGAGGGGCTGGTCAAGGCCGTCTTCGCCACCGAGACGCTGGCCCTCGGCATCAACATGCCGGCGCGGTCGGTGGTCATCGAGCGGCTGACGAAGTTCACCGGCGACGCGCGGACCTTCCTCACGCCGGGGGAGTACGCCCAGCTCACGGGCCGGGCCGGCCGGCGGGGGATCGACGACGTCGGCTACGGCATCGTCCTGTGGTCGCCGTTCGTGCCCTTCGAGCAGGTGGCGGCGCTCGTCTCCAGCCGCACCTACGCGCTGCGCTCGGCGTTCCGGCCCACCTACAACATGGCGGCCAACCTGGTGCGCCGGTGCCCGCCGGCGGACGCCCACCACCTGCTCAACCTGTCCTTCGCCCAGTTCCAGGCCGACCAGGCCGTCGTGCGGCTGGAGGCCCGCATCGAGCAGCAGGAGGAGCGCCTCGACCTGCTCGAGCGGGAGGCCCGCTGCGACCGGGGCGACGTCCGGGAGTACCGGCGGCTGCGCGAGGCCGAGCGCGAGGAGTCGGCCCCGACCCCGGCGGTGCGCAGCGCCATCGAGTTCGCCATCGCCCGGCTGCTGCCCGGCGACGTCGTCGACGCCGGCCGCCACCGGCTGGCCGTCCTCTCGGTCGCCCAGCGGAAGGGCGGCACGCTGCGGCTCCGGGGCGTCGACACCGCCGGCGAGCTGGTCACGGTCCACCCCGACGACCTGCTGGCCCCGCCGGAGCGGGTGGGCCACATCGACCTCCCCCGGCCGTACCAGCCGAACAACCGGGCCTTCCAGCACCGGGTGGCCGCCGAGCTGCGGGGCCTCGCCGGCGCGGGCGGCGACGCCACCCCGGAGCCGGCGCCGCCGTCGGCGACGGCCCGCGCCGTGGCCGAGCACCCCGTCCACGCCTGCCCCGACCGCGACCGCCACCTGCGGGCCCTCGCCCAGGCCGAGCGCACCCGGCGCGACCTCGAGCGGCTGCGCCGCGACGTGCGGTCGCGCACCGAGTCGCTGGCCCGGCGGTTCGACCGGGTGCTGCGGCTGCTGGAGGCCTGGGGGTACCTCGACGGCTGGGCCCTGACCCCCCGGGGCGAGCTGCTGGCCCGCACCTACCACGAGTGCGACCTCCTCGTCGCCGAGGCGATGGCCTCGGGCCTGCTCGACGGCCTCGACGCGCCCGAGCTCGCCGGCCTGGTCTCGTGCTTCACCTACGAACAGCGGGGCCCGGGGCCGGCGCCCGCGCCGTGGTTCCCGACCCGGCGCCTGCGGGAGCGGTGGGGCCACGTCGAGCAGCTGGCCGCCGAGCTGCGGGCCGACGAGGAGGCCGCCGGCCTGCCCCCCACCCGACCGCCCGACCCGGGGTTCGCGGCGCTGGCCCACGCCTGGGCCGCCGGCGAGCCGCTGGGGGAGGTGCTCGGCGACGACGAGCTCTCCGGCGGCGACTTCGTCCGCAACGTCAAGACACTCATCGACCTGGTGCGCCAGATCGGCGACGTCGTCCCCGACCGGGCGACCGCGCGCACCGCCCGCGCGGCCGCCGAGGCGCTGCACCGGGGCGTCGTGTCGATCTCCTCGACCCTCGACGAGGTGGTCGGGGCCGACGCCGCCGACGGCACCGGTCGCGTGCCCCGGGACGTGCCGTGACGATCCGCAAGGGCGAGGAGTGGGGCGAGCCCGGCGGGCTGCCGCCCGACGGCGTGCTGGTGGCCAGCGACGCCGAGGCCCGGCGCGTCGTCACCGAGGCCCGGCGGGCCGGCGAGCCGGTCCCGCCCCTCGGGCTCGTCGGCGGCGACCTCTGCCGGACGCTCGGCGGGCGGGGCGACGTCGACCGGGTCCGGTCCCCGGCGGGCGTGCGCCTGCCGACCGACCTCGGCGCCGTCCTCCTCGACGGCGTCCAGCACTGGTTCGTCGCCCACCTCGTGGCCCGGCGGTCGTGGTGGCGGGGCCGCGTCGTCGCGATCATGAACGCGCAGTTCCTGGGCGACTGGGACGTGGCGCCGCGCGCCCACCCCGGCGACGGCGTGCTCGACGTCGCCGACGTGTCGCCCTCGATGCCGCTGCTCGACCGGTGGCGGGCCCGGGGCCGGCTGCCGAGCGGGGCCCACGTGCCGCACCCGGACATCGCCGTCAGCCGGCGCCGGGCGCTCCAGATCGACCTCGGCCGGCCGACCCCGGTGTGGCTGGACGGCGAGCGGGTGGGCGAGGCCCGCCACCTCGCCGTGCGGGTCGAGCCCGACGCGCTGGTCTGCGTCGTCTGACCGGCGCGCCGGGCGGGGTGCCCCGGGCGGCGCCCTGCCGTTAGCGTCATCGCCCGTGCGCGCCTGGATCCTCGACGAGTCCCCCGGCAGCTACCGCGACGGCGAGGTCGACGACCCGCCGGTGGGCCCCGGTGACGTGCGGGTCCGGCCGGTGGCCTCGGCGCTCAACCACATGGACCTGTGGCTGACCCGGGGCCTGCCGAAGCCGCCGCTGCCGCACGTGCCGGGCTGCGACGTGGCCGGCGTCGTCGAGGCCGTGGGGGAGGGGGTCGAGGGCGTCGCCGTGGGTGACGAGGTGGTCGTCAACCCGGCCGTTGCCCCGCTCGACGCCGTGGTCGCCCACGGCATCGACGCCCCCCTCGGCCGCGGCTTCCAGATCGTCGGCGAGCACCGCTGGGGCGGCCACGCCGACCTCGTCGTCGTGCCGGCCCGCAACGTCGTCCCCCGGCCCGCGGGCCGGAGCTGGGAGGAGTGCGCGGCCTACCCGCTGGCCACGCTGACCGCGTGGCGGATGCTGCGTCGGGCCCGCCTGATGGCGGGGGAGTCGGTGCTCATCACCGGCATCGGCGGCGGCGTCAGCGCGGCGGCGCTCGCCCTCGCGCTGCGGGCGGGCGCCACCGTCTACGTCACCTCCCGCCACGAGGCCAAGCGCCGGCGGGCGATCGAGGCCGGGGCGACCGACGCCTTCGACTCGGCGGAGGACTGGCCGGTCACCGTCGACGTCGTGGTCGAGAGCGTCGGGCCGGCCACCTGGGAGCGCTCGATCCGGGCGCTGCGGCCCGGGGGCCGGCTGGTCGTGTGCGGCGGCACCTCCGGCCCCACGGTCGAGCTGAACCTGCCCCGCCTGTTCTTCAAGCAGATCGAGATCATCGGCTCGACCATGGGCTCGTACCCCGAGTTCGACCACGTGACCCGGCTCGTCGCCGCCGGCCTGCCGGTCCAGGTCGACGCCGTCTTCGACCGGTCCGAGTACCCGGCCGCGCTGGAGCGGCTGCGGCGGGGCGAGCAGCTCGGCAAGGTCGTGCTGCGCCACGACGGCTGAGGTCGGGCCGGGGGCGCCCCGGCCGGCCCCGGTAGCGTGGCGGCCCATGGAGCCGTCCCGCCTCCGCGAGGCCAAGTCCCGGCTGGCCGCCGAGGTCGACCGCCGGGCCGACCTGCTGGTCGACGTGTCCCGCCGCATCCACGCCCACCCCGAGCTCAACTACGAGGAGCACTACGCCCACGACCTGCTGACCGGCGTGCTCGAGGAGGCGGGCCTGTCCGTCACCCGGTCGGCCCGGGGGGTGGCCACCGCCTTCGAGGCGGTCGCCGGGCACGACGGCCCGACCGTCGCCGTCATCTGCGAGTACGACGCCCTGCCGGGGATCGGCCACGCCTGCGGCCACAACGTCATCGCCGCCGCCGGGCTGGGTGCCGGGCTGGCGGCCGCGGCGCTGGCCGACGAGCTCGGCGGCCGGGTCCTCGTGGTGGGCACGCCGGCCGAGGAGGGCGGGGGCGGGAAGGTGCCGCTGATCGAGGCCGGCACCTTCGACGGCGTCGACGCGGCGCTGATGGTGCACCCGGCCGACGCCGACCTGACGGCCATGGACGTCGTGGCGCTGCACCAGGCGCACGTCACCTACCACGGCGAGGCCGCCCACGCGGCCGCGGCGCCCCACCTGGGCCGCAACGCCCTCGATGCCGCCGTGCTGGGCTACGTCAACGTCGCCGCGCTCCGTCAGCACATCGAGGCCGGCGAGCGCATCCACGGCATCATCACCGAGGGCGGCGAGCGGGCGAACGTCGTGCCCCGCCGGGCCCGGGCCGAGTGGATCGTGCGGTCGACGACGGTCGCCAAGCTCGAGGCGCTCAAGGCCCGGTTCCTCGCCTGCCTGGAGGCGGGCGCGGCCGCGGCCGGCTGCGAGATGGAGGTCGCCTGGGTCGACCCCGTCTACGCCGACATGATCGACAACGCGGCCATCGTCGAGCGCTACCGGGCCAACGCCCGGGCGCTGGGCCGCGAGGTCCGCGACCCGTCGCCCGAGGCCCGGGTGGTGGGGAGCACCGACATGGGCAACGTCAGCTACGTGACGCCGTCCATCCACCCGATGATCCGGGTCGCGCCGCCGGGGGTCGCCATCCACACGCCGGAGTTCGCCACCTGGGCCGGCGGCCCGGAGGGCGACCGGGCCGCGCTCGACGGGGCGAAGATCCTCGCCTGGACCGTCGCCGACCTGTGGCTCGACGCCGCGCTGCGGGAGCGCGCCCGCGAGGAGTGGCAGGCCGCCCGCGGCGCTCGCACCGCTGGTCACGCAGCGTGAGCACACGACGGGCGGCGCCGGACCATCCCCGGGGTGGCGCAGCCCGAGCCCTACGATCGGGGCCCCTATGACGGTCTACGTCAGCGAGGAGTTCACCCCGGCCGAGGCCGACATCCTCCGGCGGTACTTCACCAACCTCGACGGACCGGTCTTCGCCCTCGTCAACCTCCCCGAGGTGGTGAAGGGGGCGCTGTTCGCCCGCTACTCCCGCTCCCCGAAGAGCCTGCGTCGCCTCTTCCTCGACGAGTTCGTCGGCGACCTCGACATGGCCGGCGACGTGACCTTCGACGCGACCGTCGGCCTGCGCCGGGCCGAGGAGCTCTACGACCGGGTCTTCTACGAGTACGGCGACGACTCGGTCGCCCAGCTCGGGGGTGTGCACCTCGCCTGCGAGCAGGCCTCGAACCTGCTGACCAAGGTGCTCGAGTGGGGCCGGCTGATGTCCTACCTCGAGCAGTCGACCCGCTACATCAGCTACGACACCCGGCTCGGCGGGCGGTACCGCTACTACCGCGACCCGGAGGTGCTCGGCAGCCCGCTGGGCCTGCGCTACATCGCCGACCTCGACCGCATGTTCGACGCCTACGCGGAGATGGCGGCGGTCATGCTCGACCACTTCCGCGAGCGCTACCCGAAGCAGCCGGGCGACAGCGACTTCGTCCACCGCCAGGCCGTCAAGGCCAAGGCGCTCGACACGGTCCGGGGCGCGCTGCCGGCCGCCGCGCTGTCGAACGTCGGCATCTACGGGACCGGGCAGGCCTACGAGGCGTTGCTGCTGCGCATGCGGGCCCACCCGCTGCCCGAGGCCCGCACCTACGCCGACCTCATGCTCACCGAGCTGCGCAAGGTCATCCCCAGCTTCCTGACCCGGGTCGACGTCGCCGACCGGGGCGTCGCCACCAGCGCCTACATGGCCACCAACCGGGCCGCGATGGAGGAGATCGCCGCCCGCCTCTTCCCGTCGCAGGAGGCCGAGCCCGGCACCGAGCCGCACGTCGAGCTGGTGGACTTCGACCCCGACGCCGAGGTCCACCTGGTCACGGCCATGCTCTACCCGTACACCGACCGCAGCGAGGCCGAGATCGAGGCCCGGGTGCGGGAGATGACCGTCGACGAGCGGCTCGCGGTGGTCCGGGCGTACGTGGGCGACCGCCGCAACCGCCGCCACCGGCCCGGCCGGGCCTTCGAGCGGCCGAGCTACCGCTTCGACGTGCTGGCCGACTACGGCGCGTTCCGCGACCTGCAGCGCCACCGCATGCTCACCATCGAGTGGCAGCCGCTGTCGCCCCGCCACGGCTACACCCGCCCCCAGGCCGTCGTGGACGCCGGGTGCGGCGACCTGTTCGACGAGACCATGGCCCGGTCCCGCGACCTCTACGAGGCCCTGGCCGAGCGGTTCCCGGCCCAGGCCCCCTACGCCGTCGCCCTGGCCTACCGGGTCCGGTTCGTCATGCAGATGAACGCCCGCGAGGCCATGCACGTCATCGAGCTGCGGTCCTCGCCCCAGGGGCACCCCGCCTACCGCTCGGTGGCGCAGCAGATGCACCGGCTCATCGCCGAGAAGGCCGGCCACCGGGCCATCGCCGAGGCGATGCGCTTCGCCGACCACTCGCCCGAGCCCGAGCTCGAGCGGCTGCCCGCCGAGCGGCGGGCCGAGCAGCGCCGCCTGTCGCGCTGACCCGGAGCCGACCACCCTCGGCGTGTTCCGTGTCACGTCACGTTGCCGTCACCGGGTCGCTACCCTGACCGCCCGCGCACCCCGGGTGGCCGGCGCGCCAGGGGCCGGGCCACGCCGAAACCCTGCTCCGCCGGGTGTCGCCTCCCGGTGGGCGCGTGCCTATGATCCCGGCCGCCCCATGGCCGACCCCCGCGAAGGGACCCGATGGCTGACGACGAGACCCCCGACGAGATCTTCGAGGACGACCCCCTCGTCGACGACGAGGTGTTCGACGAGCCGGGCGACCTCGACGCCGACCTCGCGACCGACGACGAGGTGTTCGACGACATCGTCGACGACGAGGAGGAGGACGACGTCGCGCCCCCGGCGACCACGAAGGCCCGCAAGGTCGCCGAGGACGAGGACGAGGAGGACGACGAGGAGGAGCTCGACCCCGACGACGTCGAGGCCGACCTCGACGAGATCCTCAAGGACCGCATCGCCGCCCAGGACGACGAGGACGAGGACGAGACGCCCGAGCCCGACGACCGGGGCGACGGCGCCGGCCGCATCCAGCCCAAGAAGGCCGACGAGTTCGTCTGCCAGTCCTGCTTCCTGGTCAAGCACCGCCAGCAGCTGGCCGACGAGGAGCACATGATCTGCGTCGACTGCATCTAGGATGACGTCCCCGTGACGGCTGCCGACGACGACACGCCCCGCCGGGAGAACCTGGTCTCCCAGGCCGCCGACCTGTTCGTCTACGCGCCCATCGGCCTGTTCTTCGAGGGGCCCTCGATCGTCGCCAAGCTGGCCGAGCAGGGACGGGTCCGCACCGACAACGCCCGCCTGTTCGGCCGGTTCGCCGTCCGCCACGGCCGGGACGAGCTCCGCCGGCGGGTCGGCGACCTCGAGAAGCAGGCCGTCGGGGTGCTGCGCCTGCTCGGCGTCCTGCCGGAGGAGCCCGAGCCGCCCGGTCCGGCCCCGGCACAGGCGCGGGCGGCGGAGCCGCCGGCCGCGCCGGCGCCGTCGGGCAACGGCCAGGCCGAGCCGGGCCCGTCGGCCGAGGACCTGGCCATCACCGACTACGACAGCCTCTCGGCGTCCCAGGTGGTGACCCGGCTCGAGGGGCTGACGCCCGAGGAGCTCGAGGCGGTCCGGGCCTACGAGCTGGCGCACCGGGGTCGCAAGACGATCCTCAACAAGGTCGCCCAGCTGCAGGCGTGAGCGCCCACCGCCCGCCGGAGGAGGCGGCCCGCACCGCCACGGACGCCGACCTCCCGGCGGTCGTCGAGCTGGTCGCCGCGGCCACCGCCGAGAAGCGCGCCCAGAAGGGCGGCGAGCTGTGGGCCCGGCGGGACCGGCGCCACCGCCCTGTCGACACCGACCTCAAGGCGGTGCTGGCGGCCGAGGACCACGAGCTGGCCGTGGGCACCCTCGACGGCACCGTCGTCGGCTACGGCGTCGTCCGGGTCGAGCGGTTGGCGGACGGCGGGCGCCTGGGCGTCATCGACGACATCTACGTCGATCCCGGGGCCCGGGAGGTCGGCGTGGGCGAGGCGCTCATGGCGCACCTGCTCGACTGGTGCCGGGCCCGGGGGTGCGAGGGGGTCGACAGCCTGGCCCTGCCGGGCGACCGGGCGACGAAGAACTTCTTCGAGTCGTTCGGGCTGGTGGCGCGGGCCATCGTCGTCCACCGCCGGCTGTCGTGACCGGCTCGCCGCCCGGACCGGTCCTGGCGGCGAGCGCGCTCGTCCGGGCGGAGGGCCGCCTGCTGCTCGTCCGCCGGGGCGGCCCCGACGCCGGCACCTGGGCGCTGCCGGGCGGGAAGGTGCGGGCGGGGGAGCGGGCGGCCGACGCGGCGCGGCGCGAGCTGCGGGAGGAGACCGGCCTGCGGGGGCGGGTCGAGGGCTTCGTCGGTTGGGCCGAGCGGATCGGGCCGGCCGACCACTACGTGATCCTCTGCTTCGCCGTCGCGCCGCTCGACCCGCCGGGCGCGGCGGTGGCCGGCGACGACGCGGCGGCCGTCGCCTGGGTCCCGCTGGCCGAGGTGGCGGGGCACGGGCTGGTGCCGGGGCTCGCCGGGTTCCTCGCGGACCACGGGGTCATCCCGCCGCCCTGAGGGGGCGCCCCCGGCGGCGGTCCGCCGGCCCGTGCCCAGCGCCGGCCGGGCGGGCCTCAGCGGCCCTTCCACTGGGGCGGCCGCTTCTCGATGAAGGCGGTCAGCCCCTCCTTGAAGTCCTCGCTGGACATGGCCTTGGCCATGCCCTCGATCGACATCCGCCAGCCGACCTCGTCGGGGGCGTGGGTGGCCTCGAGCAGGACCTTGCGGGACTCCCGCACCGCCACGGGGGCGTTGGCGCAGATCTGCTCGGCCAGCTCGGTGGCGGTCTCGAGCGCCTTGCCCGGCTCGCACAGGCGGTTGACCAGGCCGTGGTGGTGGGCGAGCTCGGCCGAGATGGGGTCGCCGGTGAGGGCCAGCTCCATGGCGATGTTGAAGGGGATCTTGCGCGGCAGCCGGAACAGGCCACCCGCCGCGGCCACCAGCGACCGCTTGACCTCGGGGATGCCGAAGGTGGCGTTCGTCGACGCGACGACCAGGTCGCAGGCCAGGACGATCTCGGTGCCGCCGGCCAGGGCGGGACCGTCGACGGCGGCGATGAACGGCTTGGTGCGCTCGCGCTGCACGAAGCCCGCGAAGCCGCCCCGCTCGGTGTTCAGCGCGGCCGCGTTGCCGGCGTTGATCTCCTTCAGGTCGGCGCCGGCGCAGAACACGGGCGGCTCGCCCGTGAGGATGCCCACCCAGATGCTGTCGTCGGCCTCGATCCTGTCGACGGCCTCCTCGATGCCTCGGGCGACCTCGCCGTTCACGGCGTTGCGAGCATCGGGGCGGTTGATCTTGACGACCGCGAACGGTCCCTTCTGGTCGAAGTCGACAGCCATGGCGACACCCTAGTCATGGCACTGGTCGTGCAAAGAACCCGACCATCCACCCCTCCCGCGGGCCGTCGGCGGCAGGATGCGGGGAAACCTGAGCTAGGGTGACCGGGTCGGAACCGTACGTGGGTGGGCTCGGGGCACCGGCCCGGTTCCGACAAGGGGACGATTGGCACACATGAGCGACGGCACAACCGGCCACTTGCAATGCCCCTTCTGCGGGGCGTACGAGGTCGATCGGCTGTTCATCGGTTCGCTGCGGATCGACGCCTGCACGTGCCAGGCGTGCGGCTCGCGCTGGGACGAGGACGTCTCCACCGGCCGCTACCGCGGGCGGGGGTGCGGCGAGTCCGTGCTGGCGCCGCGCGACGTCTGATCCGAGCCGACCGGGGGCAGGCGGTCCGACCCCGGCGGGCGGGCCTCAGGCGGCCGGCCCCGACGACGCGTCGGCGCTCCCGGCCGCCTCCTCGCCGGCGACCGCCGCCGGCGCCGGCTCGTCCGAGGCCGTGTCGCCGGGCGCAGCGTCGTCGCCCGCGTGCGTGCCGTTCTCGCCCGGCGAGCTGGCCGCCTCGACGGGGGCGGGCTCGGGGGCGTCCTCCTCCTCGCCGGCCACACCGGCGTCCTCGCCCGTCCCGGACGGGCCGGCCTCGGCCGTCGCCCGGCCTGCGCTGTCCGGCTCGCCGGCCTTGCCGGCCTCGGCCGCCTTCTCGGCCTTCTCGCCCTTGTCGGCCTTGTCGCCCTTGCGACCCTCGCCCTTGCGCCCGCGGCGGCGGGAGGACGTGCGCTCCGGCCGGCCGGCGTTCGGGTCGGGCTCGATGTCGAAGATGTGGGCGATCTCGGGCAGGCGGGTGGCCAGGCGGGCGATCGTGGCCCGCAGCTCGGGCGTCAGCCGGGGCGGCAGCGACTGGGGGATGACCCGTCGCCGCACCGGCGAGTAGGCGAGGGCGTCCAGCACCGTCGCCCACCGCTCGGGGCTGGCCTCCGCGCTGAGCGCGGCCGACGTCGCCTCGACGAGCTGCGTGGCGATGTCGCCCGGGATGGGCGCGCCGGCCTTGGGCGGCCGGGAGCTGAGCCGCAGGGCGCGGACGACCCGGCCCGCCTTGACGGTCTCGGCCAGCTCGGCCAGCCAGGCGGCGTGCTCCTTCTCGACCCGGTTGGCCAGGGCCTCGCGCAGCTGGGCCGCCAGGGCCCGGGCCTCCTCGTCGCGGCCGGCGTCGTCGGCGGCGTTGACGACCGAGCGCAGGTCGCGCAGGTCGATCTCGTCGATGATGGCGATGGCCGCCTCGGCCCGGTCGCGCCAGACCGCGGCCAGGGCCTTGGGGCGCAGCTCCTCGGCCACGCGCAGCAGCTCGTCGGCCTTGACCTCGGGCTTGCCCGCCGCCCGGAGCTCCTCGTTCTGCTTGTCGAGCGCCTTCCGCACGGCGGGGAGGCCGCCCGCCAGCAGCTGCTCGACGATCGGGCGCTGCTCGGCCGGCACCGACTCGAGCAGGGCCGTCCGGTGGGCGCGGCCGGCGCGGAGGCGCTTGGGCTTCGGCTTCTCCTCGACCTTCGGGCGGGGCGGCCGCTGCGGCCGCTCGTGCCGGGGCTCCCGCGCCTGCTGGCGCTCTCGGCGCCGGTCGCCCCGGCGTCCCTCCCGGCCCCGCCGGCGCTCGGACCGGCGGGTCGTCAGGGTGGTGGTGACGAGCGGCTGGTCGGATCCCACCGGCTTGAGCTCGAGCACGTTCTCCTTGGGCTTCGGCGTGCGCGGCGGCGCCACCGACACGACGGTCAGGCCGTCGAGGTGGCCCTCCACCTCGGCGCGCAGCACCTGGCCCACGTGGGCGTCGCTGGGGAGGATCGAACCCTCGACGGTGCCCCTGGGCTCGCGGGCACCTGCGGCTCGCCAGGTCCAGGACCCGTCCTCGCGAACGCTGGTGAGCTCGATCTCGATCCGGCGGGACATAGGTGACCAACGCTAGCGCGAGACGCCCCGGCGACTCCCAGCCGAGCGGCACGACCCGGGTGTGGCTGGTGTCACCCCGGGCGGGCGCTCACCGCCGTGACCAGGCGTCCGGCGCCGCCAGGTGGCGCTCGGCCTCCTCGGGCAGGCGCCCGGCGACGAGGTCGGCGATGCTGACCTCCTCGAGGATCGACCGCAGCGCCGCCCGCGTCGCCACCCAGACCCGCTGCAGGTGCTCGGCAGCCCCGTGGTAGGTCGCGTCCTCGGGCGGGGTCCCGTGGACGTCGGCCAGCGGGCCCTCGACCGCCCGGATGACGTCGGCGATCGACACGGCGTCGGCAGGCCGGGCGAGCCGGTAGCCGCCGTCCGCCCCCCGCTGGCTGCCCACGATCCCGGCCCGGCGCAGGTCGGCGAGGATGTTCTCGAGGAACTTCGGCGGGATGGACTGGCGCTCGGCCAGCAGCTCGCCCTTGACGACCGGCTCGGGCGAGGCCGCCAGCTCGGCGACGGCCCGCACCGCGTAGTCCACCTTCGCCGTGATCCGCACGGTCCATTCGTACCGCGCCTGCCGACACGCCGCCGGACCGCTACTGTCCCGCGTGTCGACACGGATCCTGACGATCCGTTAGATTTAGAACCTGTTCTACGGCGCGCGGTGGAGGCGGCCACCCGTGCGCACGCAAGATCGATCCACGGAGGGGGGCTCTGTGATCACTCGTCGCGGCCTGGCCGCTCTCGCGGCGCTGGCGCTGCTCGCCGGCGCCTGCACACGGGCGGAGGGGGAGACCGAGGTCGGTGCCGCATCGTCGCCCGAACCGGCGCCCGACGCCGCCACCGGGACGTCGGCCGGCGGGGGCGACGAGGGCGGCAGCCGGCTCGACCGCGGGGGCTTCGGCGAGCTCGAGGAGGTCTGCTGGGACGGCGAGCCCGGGGAGTCCACCGAGGTCGGGCTGACCCCCGAGGAGGTCCGCCTCGGCATCGTGACCGACCGGGGCTCCGCCGAGCGCCCCGGCCTGAACCAGGAGATGTACGACGCCGCCGTCGCGTTCGCCGCCTGGTGCAACGAGCACGGCGGCATCGGCGGGCGGCAGGTCGTCATCGACGACCTCGACGCCAAGCTGTTCGAGTACGGCCAGCGGGTCGCCGAGGCCTGCCAGCAGGACTTCGCCCTCGTCGGCGGCGGTGCCGTCTTCGACTCGCAGGACAACGGCGCCCGGGTCGACTGCGGCCTGATCAACATCCCCGGCTACGCCGTGACGCCCCAGGCCCGCGCCGCCGAGCTGCAGGTCCAGCCGGTGCCCAACCCCGTCTACTCGATGGCGACCTCCGGCTACCGCTGGATCCAGGAGGCCCACCCCGACGCCGACCGCTTCGGCATCCTGTGGGTCAACCTCGACGGCCCGGCCACCGTCCACGACCAGGTCGTCGAGGTGGTCGAGTCCCTCGGCTTCGACGTCGTCTTCGACGAGCAGTACCGGCCGATCGGCGAGACCGGCTGGCGGGGCTACGTGCAGAAGATGCGCGACCAGGGCGTCGAGGTCTTCGAGATGATCGGCGAGCCCGAGAACATGGTCGCCCTGCAGCAGGCCATGCAGACCGAGGGCTGGTACCCGGTCGCCACGCACCTGCAGACCAACTTCTTCGACGAGCGGTTCGTGGCCGAGGGCGGGTCCTCGGTGAGCGAGGCCACCTACATGGCGTCGGTGTTCCCGACCTTCGACATGGCCGACGAGGTCCCGGCGATGGCCGACTACCTCGAGCTCATCGAGCGCTACAACCCCGACGGCAAGGTCGCGATGCTCGGCATGCAGTCGCTGTCGGCCTTCCTGCTGTTCGCCACCGCCGCCAAGGCGTGCGGCGACGACCTGACCCGGGCGTGCGTCATCGAGCAGGCCGCCGCCCAGGAGGGCTGGACGGCCGGCGGCCTCCACTCGCCCCAGACGCCGGGCAACCTCGAGGCCTCGCCCTGCCGGCTCGCCATCCGGGTCACGCCCGACGGCTTCGCCTACGACGAGGAGATGACCGACCCCAACGAGGGCATCTACCACTGCGAGCCGGACGACGTCCTCGAGCTGACCGGCGACTACGGCGTCCCGCGGCCCGAGCGCTGACGCCGGGGGCGGCCGACGATGGACCAGTTCCTCCAGGCCACGATCACCGGGATCGCGACGGCCGCCATCCTCGCGGTGGCGGCCAGCGGCCTGGTGCTCACCTACACGACGACCGGCATCTTCAACTTCGCCCACGGGGCGATCGGGATGCTCGGCGCCTTCGCCTACTGGCAGCTCCGCTTCGACTGGGGCTGGCCGGCGCCGGTGGCCCTGCTCGTCGTGCTGGGCGTCCTGGCGCCGCTGCTCGGCGTGGCCATCGAGCTCGTGGTCATGCGGGGCCTGCACGACGCGCCCGAGGCGGCCCGGGTCGTCGTCAGCGTCGGCCTGCTCGCGGCGCTGCTCGGCCTCGGGCTGTGGGTGTGGCCGACCGACGTCGCCCGGCCGCTCACCCGCTTCTGGGGCAACGAGCACATCTCGGTCCTCGGCGTCCGGCTCACCTGGCACGAGGTCGTGGCCATCCTCGTCGCCGCCGGCCTGGCCCTCGGGCTGCGGGCCCTGCTCTACGGCACCCGGGCCGGGCTGGCGATGCGGGCGGCCGTCGACGACCGGGCGCTGTCGATGCTCAACGGCGCCCGGCCCCACCGCTCGGCCGTGCTCGCCTGGGCCATCGGCTGCACCTGCGCGGCGCTGGCCGGGATCCTGATCTCGCCGGCGATCGGGTTGATGCACGTCAACCTCACCCTGATGATCGTCAACGCCTACGCGGCGGCGATGATCGGCCGGCTGCGCAACCTGCCGATGACGTTCGCGGGGGCGGTGGCGCTCGGGCTGCTCGACGCCTACGCCCTGACCTACCTGCCGACCGACAGCATCCTGCTGGCGCAGTTCCGCTTCGCGATCCCGGTCATCCTGCTGTTCGCGGTGCTGCTCGTCCTGCGCCAGGACCGGCTGCGGGGCCACGCCGCCCGGTCGACCCGCGAGGTCGTGCCCCGGCCGGGGTGGTCGGGGTCGCTGGCCACCGCGGCGCTGTTCGTGGCCGCCGGCGTCGTCGCCGCGCAGATCACCTCGGCGCCCGACGCCGTGGCGGTCCAGAAGATCGTGGCGGTGGCGATCATCGCCCTGTCGCTCGTCCCGCTGGTCGGCTTCGCCGGGCAGCTGTCGCTGTGCCAGATGAGCTTCGCCGGCATCGGCGCCGTCGTCATGGCCCACCACGGCCACGGCGGCGACCCGGTCGGCCTGTTGCTCGCCACCGTGGTCGCCGGCGCCGTCGGCGCCCTCGTCGCCCTGCCGACCGTGCGGCTGGCCGGCATCTACCTGGCGCTGGCGACGGCGGCCTTCGCCATGATGCTCGACCTCTGGATCTTCGGGCTGCGCGACTTCGAGGTCGGCCCGCTGTCGATCAGCATCTTCGGCACCGGGTCGGTGGCGGTCGACCCGATCGACGTGCCCGGGGTGGACAGCGCGCACGACCGCCTCGTCTTCCTGTCCGTCGTCTTCGCGCTGCTCTACCTGCTCGTCGTGGCCATCCGCCGGAGCACGTTCGGCCAACGGCTGCTGGCGTTCAAGGACAGCCCGGCGGCCTCCGCGACGCTCGGCGTCAACACCATGCTCGTCCGGCTGGCGGTGTTCACGCTCTCGGCCGCCATGGCCGGCTTCGGCGGCGCCCTCTACGGCGGCACGCTGGGTGCGGTCAGCGCGCAGAACTTCGCCTTCGCGCAGAGCCTGCCCCTGCTGCTCCTCGCCGTCGTGGGCGGCATCGGCACGGCCGCCGGCGCCCTGGTGGCCGGCGTGCTCGTGGGCGGCCTGCCGCTGCTCGTCGAGGTGGCGCCCTGGTTCGAGAACGTCAACCGGGTGCTGCCCGGGACGATGGGCATCGCCCTCGGCCGGAACCCCAACGGCATCGCCCACCAGATCCGGGTGGGGCTGGCCCCGCTACGCCGCCAGCCGGCGCTGCTCGCCGGCACGGTCGCCGGGGTCGCGGCCGTCGTCGGGCTCCGGCTCGCCGAGGTCCTGACCGGCACGCCGTTCGCGCTCGCGCTGGCCGCCGTGCCCGCCGCCGGGGGGCTCGCGGCCCAGGTCCTGGCCGCCCGGCGCGCCGCCGGCGCCACCGCGACCGAGGGCCCCGACGACGTGCCGCTCGAGTGGGCGGGGATCGTCCGCCCCTTCACGGCCGAGGAGGTCGCCACGATGGACCGGGTGCTCGGGCTCGAGCGTCGGCCGGAGCCGACGCCCAGCCTCGCCGGCGCGCCGTCGGGGGTCAGCGCGCCGGCCCGCACGGCGGCGGGGGCGGGTCGATGACCGCGGCCACCGCCCCCGCCGCCGCCCTCGAGGTGCGCGACGTCGTCGTGCGCTTCGGCGGCCACCTGGCCCTCGACCGCGTCAGCCTCACCGCCCGCCCGGGCGAGGTCACCGGGCTGATCGGCCCCAACGGGGCCGGCAAGACGACGCTGTTCAACGTCGTCACGGGCCTGCAGGCGCCCCAGCGGGGCACCGTGCTGCTCGACGGCCGGGACGTGACCCGCCTGGCCCCCTACCGCCGGGCCCGGCGGGGGCTGGCCCGCACCTTCCAGCGCCTCGAGCTCTTCGGCCTGCTGACGGTGGCCGAGAACGTCGAGCTGGCCGCCTCGGTGCGGGGGCGGCGCCGGCCCGGGCGCAGCGCGGACGAGGCGCTGGAGCTGGTCGGCCTGCGCGACCTGGCCGACGTGCGGGCCGACGAGCTGCCGACCGGCAAGGCCCGGCTCGTCGAGCTGGCCCGGGCGCTGGCCACCGGGCCGCGGGTGCTGCTGCTCGACGAGCCCGCGTCCGGTCAGAGCGAGGCGGAGACCGAGGAGTTCCGCGAGGTGCTGCTCGCGGTGGCGGGGGAGGGGATCGCCGTGGTGCTCGTCGAGCACGACGTCCAGCTCGTGATGCGCACCTGCTCGCAGGTCCACGTGCTCGACTTCGGGCGGGTGCTGGCAGCCGGGACGCCGGAGGAGATCCGGGGGAACGAGGCGGTCATCGAGGCCTACCTCGGCGCGGCCCCGGGGGTGCCGGCGTGACCGCCCTCGGTCCGGCGCCCGCGCCGGCCCCGCCCGCCGGCGACCCGGTGCCGGCGCCGCCGCTCGTCGAGCTGCGGGGCGTGCGCGCCGCCTACGGCACGATCGAGGTCCTGCACGGCGTCGACCTGAGCCTCATGCCGGGCGAGGTCCTGGCCGTGCTCGGCCCGAACGGCGCGGGCAAGACGACGATGCTCAACGTGCTCGCCGGGCTGCACCCGTTGAGCGGCGGCGACGTCTTCGTCGCCGGCCGCCGGACCAACGGGGCGTCCGCCGCGGACCTGGCCCGGGTGGGGCTGTGCCTCGTGCCCGAGGGGCGGGGCATCTTCCCCAACCTGACCGTGCGCGAGAACCTGCGCATGGCGGCCCACGCCGGCCACGACCCCCGCGCGGTCGAGGAGGCCGCCTACGAGCGGTTCCCCCGCCTGGCCCAGCGCCGCCGCCAGCTCGCCGGCACGCTCTCGGGCGGCGAGCAGCAGATGCTGGCGCTGGCCCGGGGGCTGGCCACCGACCCTGCCGTGCTCGTCCTCGACGAGCTGTCGATGGGGCTGGCCCCGCTGGTCGTGGAGGAGCTCTACGGCCAGGTCGCCGAGCTGGCCCGGCGGGGGGTGTCGATCCTGGTCGTCGAGCAGTTCGCCCGCGTCGTCCTGGGGGTCGCCGACCGGGCGGCGATCATGCTCGGCGGCCGTGTCACCGACGTCGGGGCGCCCGACGAGATCGAGTCGAAGCTGTCCGCGGCATACCTGGGTGGTTGAGCAGAGATGAGCGACAACGACAACACCGAGCGCGTCGAGAGGTTCAAGGCGGAGGTGGCGGCCATGCACCTGCGCGACCCGGCGACGGGCCTCGACCGGCTCCTCGTCCGGCTGGGCGTCGCCGGGCTCGTCGCCGGCCCGTGCTTCAGCATCGCGGCCTGGTTCATCGCCCACGGCACCCGCAACCCGCTGCAGCAGCGGGACGCCATCGTCGTCGGGCTCATCGGCGTCACGCTGGCCGTCGTGGGCGGGGCGCTGTTCGTCAAGGGGGCGATGGCCGGGTTCCTGCGGTTCTGGATGGCCCGCCTCTGCTACGAGCAGGGCGCCCAGGCCGACCGGCTGGCGGCCGCGCTCACCGGCCGGACGTCGCCGGAGGCCGCGGAGGCGGCGGCCGCCGCGGCGTCCGACGGCCGGGCCCCCGCCGAGGCCGAGACGGCGGCCGGCGACAAGGACGCGAGCCGCACCGGCTAGCCCCGGCGCGGGGCCGGGGGGACCGCCCGGCCGGGCGGCCGCACGTTGGGCACGTCGTCGCCGGGCAGCGTGATGCCGCGCGCCGCGCACGCCCGCGCGACCTCCTCGGGGAAGATGTTGGACACCAGGAACAGGTCGCGGGCCATGTTGTAGTCGGGGGCCAGCTCGCGGGCGTAGCGCTCGAAGTACATGAGCTGCTTGCTCACGAGCACGAGCTCGCGCACGGCCCGGGCGCTGTACTCCTGCTGCAGCTCGATCTGGCGGCGGAGGATCTCGGCCAGGCTGGCCTCCCCGAGCGTCATGTCGAACATGGGGTCGAGGACGACCTGGAGGCGGGCGGCGACCTCCTCGACCGGCCCGACGTCGGGGCCGAGGATGCCGATGCGCTGCCAGGCCCGGACCACCCGGGTGTAGTCCCCGTCGATCATCACGGTGTAGAGGGCGTCCCGCAGCGCGTCCCGGTGGGGGGCCGGCAGCTCGCCCATGATGCCGAAGTCGAGGTACGCGATCCGCCCGTCGTCGAGGACCCAGATGTTGCCGGCGTGGACGTCGCCGTGGAACGGCCCGTGCACGAGCGCCGCCTCCATCCACACCTTGAGGCCCCGCCGCAGCACCAGCTCGCCGTCGATGCCCCGGGCCCGCACCTCCTCGAAGCGGTCCAGCGGCGTGCCGAACAGCCGCTCCATGCAGATGACCCGCGGCCCGCAGAGGTCCCGGTAGACCTCGGGGGCGGTGATCCAGGCGTTGTCGCCGAAGTGGCCGATCGCGGCCCGGAACCGCGCCTGGCGGTCGGCCTCGAGGACGAAGTCCAGCTCCTCGTTGGTCGTGCGGTGGAGGTCCTCGACCACGCCGGGGGCGTTGACCAGGTGCCCGGTGCGGGTCCGGTCGATCAGACGGGCGAGGCGGTACATGATCCGCAGGTCGCGGTTCATGCGGTCGGCGATCGCCGGGCGCTGGACCTTGACCACCGCGTGCCGCCCGTCCCGCAGCACGCAGGCGTGCACCTGGGCGATCGAGGCGGCCGACAGCGGCCGGGGGTCGAACTCGGCGAACAGCTCGGCGGCCGGCGCGCCCAGGTCCTCCTCGACGATGGCGAGGGCGGTCTCGGCGGGGAACGGGGGGACGTCCGAGAGCGTCCGCAGGCAGGCGTCGGCGAGCCAGGTCGGGAACATGCCCGGCGACGAGGCGATGAGCTGGCCGAGCTTCACGAACGTCGGGCCGAGCGCCATGAACGCCTCGACCAGCCCGGTGCCGGCGGCGTCGGCCAGCGCCCGCCGGGCCTCCGGGTCCCGCCGCAGGAGCCCGACGACGTGGCTGGGGTGGCGGGCGAGGTGGACGACCACCGCCCGCAGGACCACGACGGCGAGCGTCACCCAGATCTCGACGCCCCGCAGCAGCTCGGGCGGGCCGAGCCGCAGGAGGTCGGGCGCCTCGGGCGGGGGCGCGCCGGGCGCCCGGACGGGGCCGGTGGGGTCGGGACCGCCGTGCGGCGAGGTCACCGCGGCAGCCTCCCACGCCGGGCCGGTGCCGCGGCGGCGTCGCCCGGGTCGCCCGTGGCCGGCGCACCGCGCTCGCGCCGCCTCAGAAGACCGTGTAGCCCCCGTCGACCACGAGCGTGTCGCCGGTGTGGAACGTCTGCGAGGGGTCGCACAGGAACACCGCCACCTCGCGGAAGTCGGCGGGCTCGCCCCACCGGCGCACCGGCGTGCGGCGCGTCGTCGCCTCCCGGAACCGGTCGTCCTGGTAGCCGAGCTCGGTCATGTCGGTGCGCGTCCAGCCGGGGAGCACCGCGTTCACCCGGATGCCGTGGCGGGCCCACGCCACCGCGCACGACCGGACGAAGGCCAGCAGCCCTGCCTTGCTCGCCGCGTAGCCCGAGGTCACCGGCGCGCCGTGGATCGCCGAGGTCGACGAGACCGCCACCATCGCGCCGCCGTCGCCCTGGGCGATCATGCGCTTGGCGACCTCGCGCATCGTGAGGAACGCGCCGTCGAGGTTCACCGCCATGACCCGCCGCCAGTCGGCGAGTGACATCTCGGTGATCGGCGCCGCGTGGCTGACACCGGCGTTGGCGATGCAGGCGTCGATGCGACCCAGCGCGTCCACGGTCTGCGTGGTCGCGTCGACCACCTGCTGCTCGTCGGCGACGTCGCAGCGCAGCGCGACCACCCGGCGGTCGGGTGCGAGCTCGCGCAGGTGCGCCGCGGCGTCGGCGTTCTTCCCCTCGTCGCGCCCCCAGATCGCGACGTCCGCGCCCGCGGCGACGAGCCCCTCGGCCATGCCGAGCCCGATCCCGCCGTTGCCGCCGGTGACCACCGCGACCTTCCCGTGCAGATCGGCCATGGGGCGTCACCCTAGGTGGGCCGGCAGGTGGGCCACCGACCAGGTCCCGGCCGGGGCCTCCCACGCCGGTGGGCGCAGCGGTGTCGTCGGGCCTGTCGCACATGACTAGAACACGTTCTAACGTAGCGCCGTGGACTTCGACGACACCCCGGAGGAGGCGGCGTTCCGGGCCGAGGCGCGGGCGTGGCTGGACGCCCACGCCATCCCCAAGGGGCACCCCGACGACTTCTCCGACGGGCTCTGGAGCACCGCCTACGACGAGGACACCTACATCGAGCGCTGCCGGCAGTGGCAGCGGACCCTCTTCGAGGGCGGCTGGGCCGGCATCACCTGGCCCAAGGAGTACGGCGGCCGGGGCCTGAAGCCGATCCACCAGGTGATCTTCAACCAGGAGCAGTCCCGCTACGGCGTCTCCAACGGCGCCTTCATGATCTCCATCGGGATGGCGGGCCCGACGATCCTCGCCCACGGGACCGAGGAGCAGAAGCAGCGGTTCCTCGTCCCGATGCTGCGGGGCGACGAGCTGTGGTGCCAGCTCTTCAGCGAGCCCGGCGCCGGCTCCGACCTGGCCAACCTCTCCACCCGGGCCGTGCGCGACGGCGACGGCTGGGTCGTCACCGGCCAGAAGCTGTGGACGTCGTCGCCGGAGCGGGCCACGTGGGGCATGCTGCTCGCCCGCACCGACCCCGACGTGCCCAAGCACAAGGGCATCAGCTACTTCCTGCTCGACATGCGGTCGCCGGGGATCGAGGTGCGGCCCCTGCGCCAGATGACCGGCGAGGCGCACTTCTCGGAGGTCTTCCTCGACGGGGTGCGGGTGCCGGACGAGAACCTGCTCGGCGCCCCCGGCGACGGCTGGCGGATCGCCCAGACCACCCTGGCCGCCGAGCGGGGCTCGATCGGCGGCGGCCGCAACATGACGCCGGAGATGCTGATCCGCCACGCCCGCCGCCACGGCGTCGCCAACCACCCGGTCGTGCGCCAGCGCATCGCCGACGCCCACATCCGCTTCGAGGTGCTGCGGTTCCTCGGCTACCGCATGCAGACGGCGCTGAGCCAGGGCCGGACGCCCGGCAACGAGGCCTCGATCATGAAGCTGGCCTTCGCCCGCTACATGAAGGCCCTGACCGAGACGGCGATCGAGGTCGGCGGGCCGCACGGCATGCTGGCCAGCGAGGAGGTGGGCGACGAGGGCATCTGGGTGCGGCGCTTCCTCCACGCGCCGTCGCTGCGCATCGCCGGGGGCAGCGACCAGGTGCAGGCCAACATCCTGGGGGAGCGGGCTCTCGGCCTGCCGCCCGAGCCCCGCCCCGACAAGGACGTGCCCTACCGCGAGCTGGCCCGGGGCGTCCGGTAACGTCGCCGCACGATGGCCGAGGCACCCGCACCCCCGCCCGCGCTCACCAAGAGCCAGGCGGCCCGGCGCGAGCGGGTCGTGCGGGCCGCGCTCGAGCTCGGCGCCGAGGGCGGCTACGACGCCGTGCAGATGCGCGACGTCGCCGCCCGGGCCGGCGTCGCGCTCGGCACGATCTACCGCTACTTCCCCTCGAAGGACGCGCTGCTGCTCGCCGTCATGGTCGAGTGGCTCGGCGAGCTGGAGCGCCGGGTCACCCGCCGCCCGCCGACGGGCTCGACGACCGTCGAGCGGATCATGGACGTCATCGGCCGGGCCCTGCGCACCATGGACCGCCAGCCCCGGCTGACGACGGCCGTCATCGCCGCCATGACCGCGGGCGACCCGGCGAGCGTCAGCGCCATCGAGGAGGTCACCCGCGCCATCGCCCGCATCCTGCGGGCCGCGTTCCCGGCCGGCGTCGACCCCGACGTCGAGGCCGCGGCCGCCAAGGTGCTCGGCCACGTGTGGTGGTCGGCGACGATCTCGTGGGCCAACGGCATGGGCGACATCGCCTGGGTCGAGGGCGAGGTCCGCGAGGCGGCGGAGCTGATCGCCGACCGCTTCGGCTGACGCCGCCCGCGGCTCAGCGGCCCAGGGCCACCGTGGTGCTGGCCAGGACCCGGCCCTGGTGCTCGAGCCGCACGGTCGCCGACTGGTCGGGCGCGGCGACGAGCAGCCCGAGGCGCAGCTCGGTCGTGCCGGTGATCCGCCCCAGCGTGCAGGTGAGCGACCGGAGCAGGTTCACCACGACGCCGACCAGCGTCGGGTCGGTCGGGCCGCAGGACGTCCCGGACAGCGACACGGCGTGCGCGCCCGGCGACAGCTCGACGACGAGCTGGGCGCCGGCGAGCGTCCCCGTGCCCGCGTTCGCGACGTCGACGTCGAGGGTGCCGGACCCCAGGAGCCCGGCCCGCCACCGGGCGTCGAGGGTCACGCCCTGCTGCGGCCCGACGCCCACGTCGGCTCCCACGTCGACGCCGGCGCCCTCGCCGAGGCCGACGGACACGTCGGCCCCCACGCCGAGCCCGTCCCGCCCGGCGGCGACGTCGACGTCCGCGCCGACGTCCAGGCCGACGCGGCCGGTGTCGACGTCCGCGCCCACGCCCAGGCCGACCCCGCCCTCGCCGACGCCGGCCGTGACGTCGAGGCCGACGCCCGGGCCGGTCGACGGGGGCGCGGTGGGGTCGGACCCGACCTCCGTGGTGCCCGGGGCGCCGGTGGTCGCCGTCGAGCCGGCGCCCGCCGGCCGCGCGGCGGTGGTGCCGGGCGCGCCCGTCGTCGCCTCGGTCGTCGTCGCCTCGGTCGTCGTCCCCCGGTCGGCGACCGACTCGCCGGCGACCTCGACGGTGGCGCCACCCCGGCCGTGGCCCAGGTCGACGGTGGCGTCGACCGCCGCGACCCCCACCGCCACCGCGGCGACGGCGGCCAGGACCTTGGCCCCGATGCCGAGGCCGACCCCCGCCAGCGAGGCGCCGCCGCCCACCGCCGCGCCGGAGGCGGCGGTGCCGGCCGCCGCGCCGCCGGCCGCGGCGCCCGAGGGCGCGACCGCGCCGCCGGCGCCCCCCACGCCCGGCAGCGCCGGGCCGAGGCCGTCCGCGGCGGCCAGGGCGAAGACGGGGGCGACGGCCCGGGTGAGCATGCGGTTGACGTCGCGCAGCTCGGCGACGAGGTCGCGGCAGCGGGGGCAGACCTCGAGGTGGGC
>Ga0207873_1000215_pt1 | contig 62970 bp, 47 predicted proteins | sample BGWIniCompost_FD_187373 | JGI IMG/M metagenome (GOLD analysis project Ga0207873, IMG submission 187373) | Cellulose adapted compost microbial communities from Newby Island Compost Facility, Milpitas, CA, USA - BGW Initial Compost (SPAdes)... ...
CCTGCCGTTCCAGATCTACAGCGCCATCCTGCTCCATCGCATCATGGCCTACGGCATGATCCTGCGCGCCGCCGGGAAGCCACGAACGCTTTGGTTCGCCAGCGTGTTCTTGCTGGTGATGAACGTCGTGTTCAGCATTCCGCTCACGTACCTCCTCGGTTTGCCGGGAACCGCCTTGGGCACGCTCCTCGCGTACATCATCAATGTCGTCTTCTTCCTCTACTGCGTCGCGCAAGTCATGCAGTCCCGCCTTGCCGACGTCTACCCATGGCGCCGTTATGGACTCATTCTTTGCGCGGCCACCGCGAGCGCCGGTACCGCCTGGTTCGTCGCATCCCTGGCCCCGGATCTCGCGTCACAACTTGGTGTGAAGCTCATCGTCTACGCCGTCGGCTACTGGCTCCTCGCGCGCGCCCTCGGCGTTGCCCGCGCCCTGCCTGAGGTTCCGGACGACGCCCCGTCGTTCTCCTCCGATCTCGGCGCTCCGTTGAACGCCGCACGCTGAACTCACATTCCGCCGCCCAGGAGCCAGCATTCGGCTTGGCCCGGCGCTCCTCCGTCGCCTGGCGCTTCTGCGGCCGGTCGTGCTAGACGCCGAGGCCAATGGTCGCCCGCCAGCTGCCCCAAACCTTCAAGGCGTGGACGCAGCGGTCACGGAGCGCCCTTTACATGATCGGCCCAGCGCTCGCGCAGTGCATGGTCCTCACCAAATCATCGTCATGACCGAGCCTCTCGTCAGCTGCCTCATGGTAACCAAGAACCGCGCGCGCTTCGCGCGCCGGGCCTTGCACTGTCTCGCGTCACAGACGTGGGGCAACAAGGAGCTCGTCATCATCGATGATGGCGACGAGGACTATGAGCCGGTCCTCGCCGAGTATCGGCACCTGTTCCCCATCCAGTACCACAAGCTCACCCCCGATCCCGCTGTCCGGCTCGGGCAGCTCCGCAACCTCTCCCTCGAGCGCGCTCGCGGAGACTTCCTCATCCAGTGGGATGACGACGAGTGGTACCACCCCGAGCGCATCGCGACGCAGATGGCAGCGGCCGCCTCTGGTCTCGACGTCGTCGTCCTGCAGAACACGTTGTGTCACCTCGACACTCCGGGCTACGCGGAACACCTCTTCCACACGAACATACCGCGGGGCACGACCCCAGGCACCGTCCTGCACCGTCGCTCCAACGTGCGCTATCCCAATCTCGGTCGGGCCGAAGACACCGTGTATCTCAAGGAGCTTGCTGCCACGGTCCGCTTCGGCGTCCTGGAGGAGCCGCACAGCCACCTCTTCATTCGCTGCTTCCACGGGGCGAACACCTGGGATCTGCGGCACTTCGAAGGGGCGCTCCAGCACAGCTTCTCGCAGAAGGTTTGGTACCGAATCTGCAAGCACGTCTTCCGTGACCTGAAGAGGCACCCTGCGTTCCGGCTCACCGAGCTCGAGCAACGAGCCGCCGCGCAGTTCCTGGAGGACAGCCGGCTCTTGGGACTCCTGCCGCGATCGGCATAAACGGCGCGGTTGCTCTCAGGGTCGAAGCCTCCCGCGCCTACCCCGCCGCGACCGCCGACCTCCCGTCTCCCGGTTCGGGTTCGCCTACGTTTCGCCGTGCCCCAGCGCGCGGACGCCCTCGAACGTTCGCAACGCCTTCGGCGCTCCTCTCCCCGGGCGACGATCGCAAGGATCCGTGCACTTCGTCCCGCGATGGGGCATGCGCCGCGACCACGTGCCCTGCGGCATGCGCCCCCACTCCGCTCGTCACGGGCTCATCACGGGCTCATCACGGGCTCGTCGCGGGCTCGTCTCGGGCACAGCTATCAGAGCACCAAATCGATTCGCCGTCCGGCGTGCTCGCCCTTTGGCCCACAGCCCGCGGGGTCATGAGCGATCACCGAGCTCAAATCGGCCCAGCAGCCGGGACCCCAAGACTGACGAACGACTGACGAACGTCATTCGTCCTCGCCCACGATCAAGCAACATATTCGCCGCTAGACCGCATCCATTCGTGTCCTAACCTTCGATGATGCCGTGGAACACTCCCTGCGCATTCACGCGCCATTTGGGGTGTCCGTGAAATGGGGGGAGGCTCAGATCCGCGCTTCTATTCATCGACTCGCGCTGTCGAGTCGATGAGTCGCTCCACTCGAAAGCTCGTGTGACTCGAAGGCGGTATCCAAGCCCGATACCTCGAGCGCGCCACTCCGGGCGAGGAGGTCTCCCGCGCGATTACGCGTGACGTCCCCCTCGCTTCTTCCCCCCGTCAAACTGCCGGCGGATCGACGGGCTCGAGCCGAGCCTGGTGCTACGGTTTAGGGAGACCACCACCCGTCGCACCGACGGGTGACGATCCTGAGGGGGATGAGGGGATGGAAGAGGAACACACGGAGAAGCTGAAAAGCACGCTTTCCGACGTTCGGAGTGGCGGAGAAGCCGCCAAGGACACGGCGAAGCGCGAGGGGCATCAGCTCGCCGCCGAGGCGAAGGAGCGCCTCGACTCCGAGGTCTCGGCGCGAAAGGGCATGGTCGCCAAGGAGCTGGGCCATTTGGGTAACGCGCTCGAGGTCTCCGCCCATGAGCTCGAGAAGAATGACAGCGCCCTCACCGACACCGTGAGGCAAGTGGCTCGTTTTTGCGATCGCTCGGCGAAGACCATGGAGCGCAAGGGGCCGCGGGAGCTCCTCGCCCAGGTGGAGACCTTCGGGCGCGAGCAGCCGCTCCTGTTCTTTGGCGCGGCCATCGCGGCGAGCTTCTTTGCGACACGCCTTTTGCGGAGCGACAGCGGTCAGGCGCAAGCGGAGCAGGAGCTGGACGTCGCAGGCGGGGAGTCCGAGCGCCCTGCGTTCGAACGCCAGGAGCACGAGTTCGAACGCCAGGAGGGGGAAGCGACGGCGCTGGCGCCTCGTCCAGCGATCCCCACGACGGAGACGCTGAACTTGACTGGACCGGAGAGTGAGAGCGAGCGCCCATACGGCACCACGTGAGGGGGGAGAAGGTGGAACCACAAACTGAGGCAAGGGATTGGCGCCGGGAAGCGGCGGGCGCCGAGGAACGCATCAGCTCCGAGAGGCGGGGCGATTGGCCAGTGATGACGCTGCTTCGCGACCTCGGGCGCGAGTCGCAAGCCCTCGTGAGAGCGGAAGGGCAGCTGCTGCGCGCGGAGATGTCCGAGAAGATCGCCCAGGCGGAGCGCGGCATCGCGTCCATGGTGGGCGGCACGGTGGTGCTGCTGACGGGAATCATCCTCCTCTTCTCCGCGGCGGCGCTGGCGCTGAGCCTCGTGATGGACACTTGGCTTGCGTTCCTCGTCGTCGGCGCCATCGCGGCGATCATTGGTGGGGTGATGGTCTCCGCGGGCAAGAAGCGCGTCGAACCACAGAACTTGAAGCCGAACCGCGCGATCGATGAAGCGAAGGCCGACGGCCGCCTCATCAAGCAACGGCTGGCATCATGGGGGGAGGACTCATGACGTACGAGCAGTACACGAACGGCAACGCGGTGGCTCGACGCAGCTCGCAGGAGATCCAGTCGGATCTCCGGGAAATCCGCGGTGAGATCCAGGGCACGCTGCAGGCGCTCGGCAGCCAACTGCAACCAGGTCAGCTATTGCACCAAGTCTGGGAGTCGCTGCGGGGCGGGGGCGGCGCCGGGCGCTTCTTCAAGAACTTGGGTCGTACGGTCGAGGAAAATCCCCTCCCCGTCGTCCTCATCGGCGCGAGCTTCGGGTACCTGATTTACGCGGACTCGCGACAGCGCCACCCGGAGAGCCATCGCATCGAGGTCGAGTCGACCGAAGGCTCGGAGAAGGGCGCTCGCGCCCGGAGCATGGCGCACGAGGGAGCCGAGCGAATGCGCAGCCTCAAGGAGGGTGCGCAAGGGAGCGCCCGGAAGCTCCGGTCCGGAGCCCACGACCTCGGCGAGAACGTCCGCGGCAAGCTGCAGGCGACGCGGACCAAAGCCCGAGAGATGGGCAGCTACACGCAGGAAGAGTGGCGGCACATGGGCGCGCGAGCGCGCCAGGCCGGAGAGCGGGGGCGTGACCTCGTCCACGAGCAGCCGCTCATCCTGGCGGGCCTGGGTCTGGCTCTGGGCGCCGCGGTCGCGGCCATGGCGCCGATGTCCCGCAAGGAGCACCAGCTGCTCGGGACGAAGGGCCGTGAGCTCAAGGAGCAAGCTCGCCACGCTGCCCATGAGGCCACGGACAAGGCCAAGGCCATCGGCTCGGAGGCTCTCCGCAGCGCCAAGGCAGAGGCGAGCAGCCAGACCGAAGCCGAACACACCAGCGAAGGTGGCGGCGAAAGCGGCATCGGCGAGAGCGGAACCCTGGCCGCGAACGCTCCCGAGGACGTGCCGCGGGGAGTCGAGACCTTCGATCCGGGGGAGCCCGAGAGCCTCCGGGGCGACGACGTCTGAGCGTCGCCGGGGCGAGCGCAGGCGGCGCTGCGGCCTGAGACTGAAGCCAGGAGCAAGCGAAGGGCGCGTGGGGAGAGTAACCGGGGTTGTCGCGGAGCCGGGCAGAGCGCGATAAGGTGGCCGCCGCGGGGACACTCCCCTCCCGCCGCCCTCATCCCGCTCCGCCGCGCCCCCCTGCCCCGGATTTCGATGCGCCTCCTCTTCGTCGCACCCAACATCTCGGTACCTGGTACGAACGGCGGCTCGACCCATGTCACGGAGGTCGTCGCCGGTTTGCGCAGACACCACGACGTGCTCCTGGCGGCGCGCCGGGGCTCGCGAGGCCCGGACACATTGGGGATCGGCCTCGGCTCCGCCGCCGTGCTGGCTCCGCTCCACGCCGCGGCGATCTACCCCGCCGCGCGGCGCTTCCGGCCCCAGGCCGTCTACGAGCGCTTCAGCGCCCGCGGGGCTGGGGTGTTGCTCGGTCGCGCCCTCGGCGTCCCCGTGATCTCGATGGTCCTCGACACGGACGTCTCGCCCCTGACCTGGCGTGGCGCGGCGCGCCTCATCACCACCGCGCCCCACCTCGTCCCCGACCAGTACCAGCACAAGGTCGTGCGTGTCTCTTGGGGGGCCAACATCGAGCGCTTCCGTCCGGACATCTCCGCGCCCGGTCTGCGCGAGCGGCTGGGCTTCACCCCGTCGGACTTTCTGCTCGTCTACACCGGAGCTTTCTACCACTGGCACGGGCTGGACATCCTGGTCCGCGCCGTCGCCGAGCTCGACCGCGCGGGCGCAGCCGGCCCCCTCAAGGTCCTGCTGGTCGGCGATGGGAAGACGCGGCCGGAAATCGAGCGCCTCACGGGCGAGCTCGGCCAACGTCACCGCATCCGCTTCGCGGGCGTGGTGCCCTACGAGGAAGTGCCGAACTACATCTCGATCGCGGACGCCTGCACCGCGGTCTACGACCCATCGCGCCACGAGGCGCTGGCCAGCCACGGCATGTTCTTCGATCCGCTGAAGATCTTCGAATACCTGGCGTGCGGCAAACCAACGTTGATCCTCGACACGGAGAACATGCGCGCCATCTTCGAGCAGGAGCGTCACGCGTGCCTGGTGACCACGGGCGACGTGCCGGCGCTCGCGCGGGCGATCGAGCGGCTCATGGCTGATCCCGCTCTCCGCGCGCGCCTCGGGGCCGAAGGGAGGCAGCTCGTGCAGGGGCGCTACTCCTGGCAGGCCCACGCCGATCACCTCGGCGAGCTCTTCGAGGAGTTGGTCGCGGAGCGCGGTCGCGCGAAGCCCGAGAGCGCCGTTTCTTGACGAGCCACCTGGTGCTCGCGACGCGGAGAGGTTTGACCGACTCGACACCTTGAGCGATCGTTCAGGGGAGGGAGGGTGTCCGTGATTCCACCATCGTCGGGCCGCATCCTGCTCGTGGATGACGAGATCGCGATCACGACCGCGCTGCAGAAGCTGCTGGCCACCCATGGGTTCGTCGCCGAGGCGTTCAGCAACGCGAAGGACGCGCTGCGCCGTGCTTCGGAGGTCGACTTCGACGTCATCGTGACCGACATCAGCATGCCGGACATGGATGGGGTTCAGCTGCTCCGCCGTATCCGGGAGCACGATCTCGACGTGCCAGTGATCCTGTTCACCGGGGCTCCGACGCTCGAGAGCGCCACCGAGGCAGTCAACTACGGGGCCCTCCAGTACCTGCTCAAACCGGTCCCCACCAAGGAGTTCCTGGACGTGATCCGTCGCGCGGTGCAGCTCCGTCGCTTGGCGGCGACGAAGCGGGCCGCGCTGAACGAACTGGGCACCAACGCAGGAGAGGGCACACGCGCCGCTCTGGAGGCTGCCTTCGAGCGCGCTCTCGAGAAGCTGTGGATTGCCTTCCAGCCCATCATCTCCGCGGGGAGTGGGCGGCTGTTCGGCTACGAAGCCCTCATGCGCAGCGGCGAGCCGTCGCTCCGTCAACCCGAGGCGCTGCTGGACGCGGCGGAGCGTCTGGGCCGCCTCGGCGACTTGAGCCACCGGGCGCGGCGCCTCGCCCTCGCGGCGCTCGCGGAGGATCAGGACTGGACGTTGTTCCTGAACCTCCACCCCCACGACCTCTCGGATGACGCGCTGCTCGACGATCTCCTGGAGTGCCCCGATCGTCTGGGGCGCCTCGTCCTCGAGGTGACCGAGCGCGCCTCGCTGGACTCGGTCCCCGCCGCCCGCACCAAGATCGCCTCGCTGCGAGAGACCGGATGTCGCATCGCCATCGACGACCTAGGCGCTGGTTATGCGGGATTGTCGAGCTTCATCCAGCTCGAACCCGACGTGGTGAAGATCGACATGTCGCTCGTGCACGACGCCGACAAGAGCGGCGTCAAACGTCGCCTCATCCGCTCCCTGACGGAGGTGTGCCAGGACCTCGGCTACTGCGTCCTCGCCGAGGGCGTCGAGACCACACAGGAGCGCGACCTCCTCCTCGACGTCGGCTGTGACCTCCTCCAAGGCTACCGCTTCGGCCGCCCCGACCGCCGCTTCGTCGCACCGAGCTGGTGAGCGCCCATCCAGCGGCTACCTTCCCGCCCGGGCGTTCCCCAGGACGCGAAAAGCCGGGCACTTTGCCCGGCTTTTTCAGCTGCTTTCTGGGAGGCGAGGACCGGATTCGAACCGGCGTGTGACGGTTTTGCAAACCGTTGCCTAACCACTTGGCTACCTCGCCCTGAGAACTCGACCGAGACCGTCCCGCGTGGGCAGCCCCGGGCCCGCCCTGCGGGAGCCGTGAGGCCTGCGGAACGGGCCGGGACGTTGCCATGCGCCGACGCCAGAATCAAGCGGATGAACTCTGCTCTGCTCTGCTCTGCGCCCCGCGCCCCGCGCCCCGCCGGCGACCACCGCCGAGCAGCGCCGGAGTGGAGACCGCTGCATCCCAGCAGCAGGCCTGACACGGGCATCCCCGGTCCGGCCCGGTGCCGATGGTACCCCCTCGGCTCCTCTTGCCTCCTCAGCGGCTGCCGTCCGCCGCTTCAGCGTCCTCGGAGAGGTAGCTGAGGATGGTCTCGTCGAGGGACTTCTCCATCACCGTCTCTCCGAAGAGGCTGTCCCGCACGGGGGCGTCCGCGAAAATGGTCGCGGGCCGGGGTGCGGCATAGCTCCGGCTCTCCGTGTCCGCCGCCCGCTGCACGCCGCTCTCGGGATTGTTCTTCGGGCGCTGACTCTTGCTCGTCGCCGGGGCGGGTCGCGAGCTCGGCGTCAACGAGCCGGCGACCGCGCGCACGGCGGCACCCACGAGGCTCGGCGGAGGGGCCTCGGGTTCGAAACCGATCAAGTCGTCGAGCTCGCCCCCACGCAGCGCCACGAACATCGCCTTGTGCTGCTCCTTCATGAGCGCGCGCACGGTGTCCACGAGATCGGGCCGCCCCAGGTGCTCCGAGTAGTCGGTCCGCGTCGATTTGACGATGCGCCCCCCATCCGCGAACAGGTGGGTCATAATGCGCGGGTTCGCAACGCCCGAGTCCTCCGTCTGAATATGGAAGACCCGGCCCCTGTGGCGGACGTTGTTATTGTATCCGAGGAGGGGTGGTGGCGGCATTCTGAACGAACCCGGGGGTGCTGCTCCATCAAGGTTAGCACGAGCATCCCTCGAGCGATAATCATTCCTCTTATCTCGGTTGTCGATCGCTTACCTCCTGGCGCCGCCTCCCGGCCTCGCGCCGGGCGCACCTTTCAGCACGAACAGCCCATTCCAACGACGCAGGCCCCATCGCTCCGCGCCGTCGTTCCACGCCCTGTCGCTGCCTCCCTACAGCGGTGCGCGTCCCTGCCGCGCTTCTCCCGGCCACACCGCTCCGGCCACGCGTTGCGCACCTTCCAGCACGAACAGCCCATTCCAATGACATAGCCCCTGCCGCCACACGTGCCGTCACGGCTTCGCGGGCTGGTGCGGCGCTCCGACGACGACGCCATCGCCGTTCACGTCGGCACGTTGCGGCGACGAGCGCCTCGGAGGAGGCAAACTGACGCGCGCTCGACGGGGCAGCAACGGTCGTCGGAGCAACTACGCGACAGCTCGGACCGCGCCCCACCCACTCCCCACCTACACAACACCACTTCAACTCACAGGCAATCGGCGATTCTCGGAAAAGCCAATCTTCGATCTGACGGCCGGACCAAAGCACACCTGCGCGCACACCCCATTACACCCCCCATTACACCCTGTCCCGACGACGCCTCGAGCCGCTCGCGCACGACGTCGTCGAGGCCTCGTCGAGGCCCCCTCCACGACATCGCCCCGCCTCGACGCGATGACGACGCGCCCGCCCACGGCCTCGCTCCTCGCGGCGCAGCGACTCGCCGGGCCTTCGTCCAACGACCAGGAGGCCCAGGAGGCCTCGCTCGATGCCGTCACGCCGACGCAGGCGCTCCGATCAGCGCCCTCCCTCATCCAGGCGCCGCATGCCCTCGAGGAGCAGCGCCTCCGGGCTCGCCTGGATCACCTGGGCGTCCGCCTTGAAGTTCGGATCGAGGTAGAACGTCCCGTCGGTCAAGCCCAGCATGGCGTAGAAGGCCTCTTCGCCGCGCAGAGTGCTCCACATCGCGTTCCAGATCTGGCCCTCCACGAAATGGATCTCGCCGGTCTCCTTGGCGGCGCGGATCTTCAGAGAGCCGGTCTTACGACCGTGCCAGAGGACCTGGACCATGTCCGGCAGCCCCATCTCCAGGAGCGAACCCGACACGCCGCGGCTCGTGCCCCGCGCGACGGCCTCGCGCTCCATCACCTGCTTGAGCTTCGCGACGAGGAGATCCGCCGAGAAGGGCTTGACCATGAAATCCGACGCGCCGAGCTCGAAGGCCCGACGGGCGTCTTCGCTGGCGGCCCGACTGGTCAAGATGATCCAGGGGAGCTTCTGGCCCCAGGCGTGCCTCCGCGCCTCCCCGAGCAGGGCGAAGCCATCGTGTGGCTTCAGGTCGAGCTCGCTGACCACCAGCTCGAACTCGCCGGAGCGGAGGTGCTGGAGGGCCTGATCCGACGTGCGCGCCTGCTGCACCTCGAAGCCCTGCTCCACCATGCGCAGCTCGAGCACCGTCATCTCCTCGGGATCGGAGTCGATGATGAGCGCGCGGTGGCGGTTGGCGAGGAGGCGCGCCTTGAGGTCCTCACCGGAGACCGTGTGCCGGAACAGGTCCACCAGGTTCGGATCCAAAACCGTGCCCTTGTAGCGCTCGAGCACGTCGCAGGCCTCGACCGGAGTGAGTCGCTTCCGGAAAGGATTTCTCGGGTTCTGAGTGAGATCCGCGTAGGTGTCCGCGATGGCCAACACCCGCGCCCCGAGAGGAATGTCCTTGCCCTTCACCCCCTTCGGCAGCCCCCCACCGTCGAAGCGCTCGTACATGCCCTCGACCGCGTGCCGGACTTCGTGAGGGAGGCCGACTGCTTCCATGAGCTGGACCGGTGAGTGGACGACCTTGCGCGCCGAGGCGGCGTGCCCCTCGTACTCCGCGACGTTGAGGGACGTCAGGTGATACGCACCGGCCTTGCCGAGGTCGTGGATGTATCCTGCGATCTGCAGGCAGCTGAGCTGGCTCTCCGTCAGGCCGATGCGCTCGCCGAGCTGGCGGATGAGGCGCGCCACCTGCGCGGAGTGACCGCGGAGATCCTGCCGTGAGTTCTCGAGGAGGCTCACCAAGACGTTCAAGGTCTCCAGGTAGCCCTTGTCGTGGACGCCGCGGGCCGTCCCGCTCGCGCCGCCTTCCAGCTCCTCGGCGCTCAGCACCCGCTCTCGGGGGCGATCCTCGCGGGCGAGCGCCACCGCCATGCTCTCGTCCGTCACGAGGTTGCGCTCGTAGACGTCGAGCATCGACGTGAACTGCTGGTGAGCGTCTCTGTCGAGGGTCGCGAAGGCGTGGATGTCCCCGCTGTATGCCTTGGCGATGGCCGCCTTGACCGCCCGCGGACGAGCCACGAAGGCGCGCACCTCCCGCACCGCCGACACCAGCTTGATCTCGTCGAGGGCGACCGCGTTGTGGGGATCGGCCGTGACCACGCTGAGCACGCTCCCCTTCCCGTCGAACAGGACCGGGAAGACGCCGTGCTGCACGGCCAGCTTCTTGGGGACCTTGTCCAGGGTGAGCCGGTCGATGTCCGCCTTTGCCAGCTTCTCCGTCGACACGAAGCGCGTGCGGTAGACCCCCGCCAGGTACTTGAGCAGGTTGGCCTCCGTGACCGCGTTCGTGTCGAGTAACGCCTCCTCGAGCCGGTCGCCGAAGGCTTGGAGGTGGTTCAGCGTCGCTTCGCGCTGCTCGGGGGTGATGAGGCCGTCGGCCACCATCTTGTCGAGGAGTCGAGTTTGCGGACTAGGAGGCATGACGAGGAAAGCTCGCTACGCAAGCCCTTGGAATTGTGCAGGCTTTCGTTGGCTAGCGCGACCCCTCCACCAGGAATTCGCCCAGCGAGGTGCTGGAGGCGCCCGCGTGTCGCTCCGGGAAGCCCGCGCACGAGCCCGCTAGACCGCCCCCGCAGGGGCGTGTACCTAGGCCAAGGTTCGCGCCAGCGGCTCGATTCGTTCCCCTCGTCGCACGAGCCCTCCGAGGGCGCACGACCTTGGAAGGCGTACGAGTAGAGCGCACGGACGGGGTGCGGGCGCCCGGTGAACGCACAGGGTGGGTTCCGTGGCGGCGTTTCTTGACGCCACGGACCTTCGAAGCTACGACAGCCGCCCCCCGAGTCCTGGGGACCGGTCGGCGTGGTGCCCCGGTTTCCGGAGTCGAGGGAGACCCGCCCGGCGGGCAAGCGAGCATTTCGCCCGCTGCGCTCCCGGGATGGGGCCCACCCGAGCGTCTCCCACCAGCAGCTCCTCGGAGCCCTGGTCAGCCGCTTGGCGGGCCCTGCTGAACCTCAGAAACGGACCCGTCATGCGAACCTACCAGGCCAAGCCTGCCGAAGCCTTGCCCGCACGCAAGTGGTGGATCGTGGATGCCGCCGGCCAGCCCCTCGGGCGCGTCGCTTCCCGTGTCGCCACCGTGCTGCGCGGCAAACACAAGCCGACCTTCACGCCGCACGTGGACACCGGTGACTTCGTCATCGTGATCAACGCCGACAAGGTGAAGGTCACGGGCAACAAGGGTGCCCAGAAGAAGTACTACTCGCACAGCGGCGCGCCCGGGCACCTGAAGGCCCAGACCTTCGACGACGCCATCGCGCGCAAGCCCGAGCTGCCCATTCGTCACGCCGTGAAGGGCATGCTCCCCAAGAGCGTGCTCGGACGTCAGCTGCTCAAGAAGCTCAAGGTGTACGCTGGCACCGATCATCCTCACGCTGCGCAACAGCCCCAGTCTTTGACCCTGTGATCTTGGTGAGCCACCATGAGTGAAAACGCAGTTTACGCCACTGGCAAGCGCAAGACCGCGGTCGCGCGCGTTTGGATCACCCCGGGTTCGGGCGTGATGACCGTGAACTCCCGCAGCGCGGACGAGTACTTCGAGCGCGAGACCTCGCGCATGATCGCGCGGCAGTCACTGGAGCTCCTCGAGCTCTCGGACAAGTACGACGTGAAGGCCACCGTCGCTGGTGGCGGCCACGGCGCTCAGGCCGAGGCGGTGCGCCACGGTGTGGCCCGCGCGCTGGTGCGCGAGGACGCCGAGCGACGTCGTACCCTGAAGCGAGCCGGCTACCTGACGCGGGACTCCCGCGAGAAGGAACGAAAGAAGCCTGGCCAGCCCGGGGCCCGCAAGAAGTTCCAGTTCTCCAAGCGTTGATCGCACGGTTACCCGAGCTTCTCACGACGCGGCCCCCACCAGGCGGGCCGCGTCGCTCATTTCGCCCCCTTCCACCGCTCCCCGCTTCCTGTCACTCTCCACCGCTGGGCATCGTCCGAGCGACCGTCCGGCAGCTGCCCCACTCACAGTCATGACCCGACTTCGCGCAGGCATCGTTGGCGCTGGTGGCTACACCGGTGCCGAGCTGATCCGGTTGATCGACGCACACCCGCACCTCGAGCTGGTCTATGTCGCCGCTCGCGAAAACGCCGGGAAGCCCCTGCGGGAGGTCATCCCCTCCACGGAGGGCGTCAGCGGGCTGGCGGACATGCAGCTCGAGGCCCTCGAGGTCTCCGACGCGCCAGAGGTCGCCAAGCGCCTGGACATCGTCTTCACGGCCCTCCCCCACGCCGCCAGCGCCCGCATCGGCGGCGCGCTGCTCGACGCGGGCGCTCAGGTCGTGGACCTGTCCGCGGACTTCAGGCTGCGCGACGTGAGCACCTACGAAGCCTGGTACGGCGAGCACCCGCGCCCTGATTGCCTGGAGCAGGCCGTGTACGGCTGCCCCGAGCTCCATCGGGAGGAGTTGCCTGGCGCGCGGCTCATCGCTGGTCCGGGGTGCTACCCGACGAGCGCCGTGCTCCCCCTCGCCCCGCTGCTGCGCGCCGGGCTGATCGACTCGAGCCAGCCCATCATCGTCGACGGCAAGAGCGGCGTCAGCGGCGCAGGTCGCAAGGCGAGCGCCACGACGCACCTGCCCGAGGCGGCCGAAGGGGTCCGCCCCTACAAGATCGCGGGCACGCACCGACACACGCCCGAGATGGAGCAGGAGCTCTCGCGGGTCGCTGGTGGCGACGTGAAGGTCACGTTCACGCCGCAGTTGGTCCCCATCATCCGCGGCATCCTGACCACCTGCTACGCGCGCGCGGCGCGGGGCGTCTCTGCCCAGCAGTGCCGCGAGGCGGCCCAGGAGATGTACGGAGCCGGGCTGGTGAGCGTCTTGCCCGAAGGGCGCCTCCCGGACACCCTGTGGGTGAGAGGCTCCGCTCGGGCGCACGTGGGCTACGCGGTGGACGAGCGGACGGGATTCGTCGTGGCGATGGGGGCGATCGACAACCTCGCGCGGGGCGCCTCTGCCCAAGCGATCCAAGCCCTCAACGTGGCGCGGGGGTGGCCTGAGGACACCGGCCTCCCCCGCATCGCGCAGTTCCCCTGAACGTCCCACTGCTCATCGCGGCTCGTGGCGCCCGCCACCGACACCACCCATGGATTCTCCGTTCCGCCTCCGCAGCGACTTTCAACCCAAGGGCGATCAACCAGCCGCCATCGAGGCGCTCACCCGAGGACTCCTCGAGGGCAAACGCCACCAGACGCTCCTGGGCATCACGGGGAGCGGCAAGACGTTCACCATCGCGAACGTGATCCAGCGCATCGGCAAGCCGACGCTGATCATGGCGCCCAACAAGACGCTCGCCGCCCAGCTGTACGGCGAGATGCGGGAGCTGTTCCCGGACAACGCCGTCGCGTACTTCGTCAGCTACTACGACTACTACCAGCCCGAAGCTTACCTGCCGACGACGGACACCTTCATCGAGAAGGACGCGATCATCAACGATCAGATCGATCGCATGCGCCACTCGGCGACCCACGCGCTGCTCTCGCGCTCCGACGTGATCATCGTCGCCAGCGTCAGCTGCATCTACGGCATCGGCTCCGCCGATAGCTACGAGGGCTTGCTGATCGAGATCGTCAAGGGCGAGGAGATCGCGCGCGACGATCTGCTGCGCCGGCTCGTGGACATCCAATACGAGCGCAACGACGTCGACTTCCACCGCGGCACGTTCCGGGTGCGCGGCGACGTGGTCGAGATCTTCCCGGCCTACGAGGAGAAGACCGCCGTTCGCATCGAGTTCTTCGGGGACGAGGTCGACGACATCAGCGAGGTGGACCCGCTGCGCGGCAAGGTGCTCGGCAAGCTGGATCGCTACGCCGTGTACCCGGGCTCCCACTACGTGACCCCCAAGCAGCAGCTCCAGAAGGCGATCGAGGCGATCCGGCAGGAGCTCCAGGAGCGCCTGAGCTTCTACGATCGGGAGGGGCGCTTCCTCGAGAAGCAGCGCATCGCCCAGCGCACCCAGTACGACCTCGAGATGCTCGAGCAGATGGGGTTCGTCCAGGGCATCGAGAACTATTCGCGGCACCTGACCGGTCGTGCGCCGGGGGAGCCGCCGCCGACGCTCATCGACTATTTCCCGGACGACTTCCTCCTGATCATCGACGAGTCGCACCAGACGATCCCACAGATCGGCGCGATGTTTCGGGGAGATCGCTCCCGCAAGGACACCCTCGTCGAGTACGGCTTTCGCCTGCCGAGCGCCGTCGACAACCGCCCGCTGACCTTCGAGGAGTTCGAGAAGTACATGCGGCGCACGGTGTTCGTCTCCGCCACCCCGGGAGACTACGAGCTCGCGCACTCGGAGGGCGGCATCGTGGAGCAGCTGATCCGCCCCACGGGCCTCCTCGATCCCGAAGTCGAGGTGCGCCCGGTGGACGGCCAGGTGGACGACCTCCTCGCCGAAATCCGGCTGCGCGTGGCGCAGAACGAACGCGTCCTCGTGACGACCCTGACCAAGCGCATGGCCGAGGATCTCACCGAGTACTACGCGGAGCTCGGCATCCGGGTGCGCTACCTGCACTCGGACATCGACACCATGGAGCGCATCGAAATCCTGCGGGACCTGCGCGCGGGAGAGTTCGACGTCCTGGTCGGCATCAACCTCCTCCGGGAGGGGCTCGATCTACCGGAGGTGAGCCTCGTCGCCATCCTCGACGCGGACAAGGAGGGCTTTTTGCGAAGCCCGCGCTCGCTGATCCAGACGATCGGGCGGGCGGCGCGCAACGCGCGCGGAAAGGTCCACATGTACGCGGACCGGATCACCCCCGCGATGGAGTACGCCATCAACGAGACCGAGCGACGCCGCGCGGTGCAGATGCGTTACAACGAGGAGCACGGCATCACGCCGGCGACGGTGCGCCGCGCGATCCTCGACATCAACCCCGCCAGCGGGCAGACGGACTACTACGCCATCCCGAAGGGCTCGACGGCGGCGACGAGCTCCCCGGGGGCCAAGGGCAAGAAGCCCGTGCAGGACGATCCGGAGGCGATCGCCGAGCGGCTGGAGGCGCTCCGGCAGCAGATGTTCGCTGCCGCGGAGAACCTCCAGTTCGAGACCGCCGCTCGGCTTCGTGACGAGATCGCGAAGCTCCAGGGCACCGCGGGGAGCTCCGCCGCGGCATCGCCCCCTGCCCCCACCTCCCGGACACGCGGCGCCGGCCGGGGCCCGCGGCGTTCACGCCGCTGAGCTGCGGTTCGCCTGCTGGTTCGCCGATCGCCGCCCCTCGATGAGCCGCTCGATGGGCCGAGTCGACGCGCTCGTCGCCCCCGAGGGAGACGTCCCGGTGCGGCTCAGGTCCGATCCTGCAGGTCGCGACGCTGGAGCTCGGCCACCACCTCGCGCACGTCCTGCGAGCGCTCGCGTTTCATCACGAGGAGCGCGTCGCCCGTGTCGACGACGCACAGATCGTGCACGCCCACCAGGGCGATGACCTTCCGGCGTTCCTGCGCGCTTGCCGTTCCCAGATCGGCGACGAGGTTGCCGCTCGAGTCGACGAAGACGGTCTCCGCCGAGCCCACGTTGCCCGCAGGATCCTTGTCGGCGACCTCCCAGGCGCTCTCCCAGCTGCCGAGATCGTTCCACCCGAAGGCCCCGGGCACCACGCTCAGGTCCTCCTCCCGCTCCATCACGCCGTAGTCGATGCTCACCGCGGCGGCCGACTCGAAGAGGGCCGCGACGGCGGCGGACTCTTGCCCGGTGGGCGCCTCCACGACGCGGTCCACGCCCGCCGCCAGCTCCGGCAGATGCCGGCGGACGGCGTCGACCATGCGTCGCGCCTGGAAGAAGAACATCCCGCTGTTCCAGAGGTAGCGCCCGCTCTCGAGGTAGCTCAGCGCGGTGGCGGCGTCGGGCTTCTCCACGAAGCGGGCCACGCGGTGCGCCCCATTGGCGCGCGCTTCGCCGACCTCGATGTAGCCGTAGCCCGTCTCGGGGCGCGTGGGCACGATGCCCACGGTGGTGATCGGGCCCTCCGCCGCGGCGGCGACGGCTCGCTCGATCACGGCGCGGAACTGCGCCTCGTCGGCGGCGTACTGATCGCTGGGGAGCACCATCACGAGCGCGTCGGGATCGCGGCGGGCGATCAGCGCGCTCGCCCAGGCGATGCACGGCGCCGTGTTCCGGGGGCGGGGCTCGGCGAGGAACGAGGTTTCGGGGAGCCACGACAGCTCCGCGCGCGTCGCCTCGACCAGGTGAGCCCCCGTGGCGATCAGGGTCCGCTCGGGCGCGACGAGGGATTCGATGCGTCGCACCGTGGCCGCGATGAGGCTCGAGGGGCTCTTGCCGAGGGCGAGCAGCTGCTTCGGCCGGAGCCGGCGTGAGGCGGGCCAGAATCGCGTCCCGCTGCCTCCCGCGAGGACCACCGCGTAGAGGTTGGGCGAACCGTTGACCGACATGGCGCGAGTCAAGCAAGCCACCCGAGCGATGCAAGGGTAAAGCAATGCGGCCTGCGCGAGGGCGCAGTGCGGGGCAGCGTCGCGAGGCGGCGTCGGCGCCGCTCAGCGTCCGGGCCAGACCCGGGCCATGGCGAGGGTCGCGATGGCCAGAGGTCCCACCCAGAGGGCGAACCACGGAAACCAGGGGCTCATGACGGCGCGGCGCAGCAGCCCCAGCGAGAGGGACGTCCCAAGGAACGCCGCAGTTCCCCCGAGGAGGGCGGCAGACCACCCCGGGGAGCTCCCGAGCACCTCACGCAGATGGAGCAGGGCGACGCCCGCCAGCAGGGGCAGACTCAGCAGCATGCTGAGCTCGAAGGCGCGATCGCGCCGCAGCCCGAGCCAGAGGGCGATGGCGATCGTGACCGCGCTCCGCGAGACCCCCGGCGAAAAGGCCAAGCCTTGCCCCATTCCGATCAGCAGCACCGTGCTCCACCCAGGGAGCTCGATCTGACCGCGCCCTACCCACTGGGTCGACAGCAACACCAAGACGGTGAGGGCGAGACCGATGCCCAGCGCAAGCGGAGACGATCGCCAGGGAGCGACCACCTCCGAGAGGGCCACGGCGAACAGCGCCGTGGGGAAGGTCGCGAGCACCACCGCGAGCACGTCCCTTCCCCCCGGGCTGGACACGAGGCGACGGGGAGTCTCGAGGGCTCGTAGACACTCAGCGCCCATTTCCCGGAGGCGGCCTCGCAGCGCGAGCGCCGTGGCGGCCAGGATGCCGACCTGCACCGTGAAGACGAGGGTGGCCGGCGCCGGGCCGACACCGAACAAGAGCCGGGCCAGAGCGGAGTGGGCCGACGCGGACACCGGGAGGATCCAGGTGACTCCCTGCAGCAAACCGAGCACGAGGGCGTCTCCGATCGATCCCGACATGCTCGCTCCTTCTACAAAGGATGCCGGAGCAAGCCCAGGGCCCGACCGTGAGCGCTCGGCGGTCTCAGGAGCCCGCGAGGGTGGCTCGGATCAGCTCCGCCAGCTCTCGCTGGCTCACCACGCGCGCCTCCGCCTCGACCACGCGCCCCGCTCGATCGACGACCACGACGGTCGGTAGGGCCGTCACGCCGTACGCGTTGGCCACGGCGTTCCTGTCGTCGAACCCCGAGGGATAGCTCACGTCGTGAGCGGCGAGGAAACCGCGCGCGTCGTCGCGGGAGTCACTCGTCGCCACCCCCAGGACGTACACGTCTTGCCCCGCGAACTCCTTCGCGACCTGCTCCATGATGGCCGCCTGCTCCTCACAGGGCTTGCACCAGCTCGCCCAGAAATCGAGCACGACCACGCGGCCGCTCAGATCCGAGAGGCGCACCCGATCCCCCGGCTCTCCGCCGGTGAGCAGCTCCAGCCCGAACTCTGGCGCGGGTCGACCAACGAGGGAGGGCTTCTTGGGATCGAGCTGGGGGAGGATCACGAAGGCGAACATGAGCGTCACGGCGGCCGCGACCACGCCGAGGAACCACGCTTGCTTGGGGTGGAGGGTCTTGCTCTGGCTCATGGGGGCGGGTCGTTGGCTCATGGGATGTTGGAGGTGAGGGGCGCGGCTCGTCGAAGCGACGCGGAGGCTCGAGGGGGGGTGGGTTCGAAGCGGCTGGCCTCGAGGGCCGCTTCCGAGCTCGGGGTGCCCAGCACCGGAAGACGCACCCGGATGCGGGCCCCACCCCAGGGTGAGGTCTCGGCAGAGACGAGGCCACCGTGCTCGACGACGATTTTCTTGACGATGGCGAGGCCGAGCCCCGTGCCGTCGAGCTTCGTGGTCACGTACGGATCGAAGACGGCGCCGCGCCGTTCGGGCTCGATGCCCGGCCCATCGTCGTCGACGTCCACCATCCAATAATCGCCCTCCCGACTCAAGCGGAGGCCCAGTCGTCGTCCGGCGGCGCCTCCGGGTCGAGCGCCCTCCTCGCCGCCGGATCCCGGCGGGACGCCCTCGGAGAGCACCTCGACGGCGTTCCGGGTCAGGTTGGCGAGCACACGCCCCAGCATCTGCCGATCGAGGTACGCGGGCGCCTCTGCCTGCGGCACGTCGAGCTCCAAATGCACGTGCGCGGGCAGGCGGCCGGTGGACTCCGCGGGGGAGGCCTCCGGATCGTCGGAGCCCAGACGCAAGCGAGCGGCCTGTTGTCGCAGCAGCTCCGCCAGATCCCCCGGCTCCAGCTCCGCGCGCGGTAGGCGCGCGAACCCGGAGAACTCGCTCACCAGCCGGCGCAGGGTGCCCACCTCGTCCTCGACGATCTCCCGCGTGGTCTGGAGCAGACGCCGAAAGCCGGCGTCCTCCCCGCCATAGCGCCGCTCCACCTCCTGGACCGCCAACTGGATGGGCGTCAGGGGGTTCTTGATTTCGTGGGCAAGGCGCCGCGCCATCTCTTGCCACGCGCCGATGTGCTGGAGGTACTCGATGCGCGCGCGGCTCGACTCGACCTCGGCGACCATGCGGTTGAATGCTCGAGCCAGATCGGCGAGCTCGTCGCTCCCGCCCTCGTTGACGCGGACGCGCAGATCGCCGGCGCCGACCTGGCGCGTGGCCCGCGCCAGCTCGCCGATCCGCCTCGACACCCCCTGCGCCAGGAAGACGCCCATGCCGATGGCGGCGAGGATCGTGATGCCGAGCAGCGCCGCGAAGGCGAAGACGTAGCTCTGCTCGTCCGCCTCCCGACGCTGCTCGATGCGACGATAGGTGTCCACGAAGCCGCTCATTTCGTGGTGCTCGTCGAAGGGAGCCCGGGCGGTCGCGAACACCGCGTGGAGCTCGTGTCGCGGTGGGCTCGTGAGGTCGTCGAAGAACCCTGGAGGAGGCTCACCCTGCAGGCCCGCGGGGTGCTCCCCCTCCTTGCCCTCGAGGGCACCTTCGACCGGATCTCGCTCTGCGTCCGAACGCTTTGCGTCCGGAGTCTGCGCGTCCGGGCCGCCCTCTGCTTCTGGGCCCTCTGCTTCTGGGCCCGTTGCCTCTGGCCCCGTCGCGCCTGGGCCCTGTGCACCCGGGCCCTCACCGTCCAAACCGTCGAGGCCCTCTGCCTCCTCCGGGCCAGGGTGACCTCCAAGGGTGCGGCGTACCGTGAGCTGTTTCTCGGTGTTCGCGTCGACGGGCGCGCCCCGATCCACGCTGACGAAGACCTCGCCCTCGGCGTCGACGACGACGAGGGAGACGGCGTCGTCGTACACTTGGAGGTATCGCTCCAGGTGCCCCCGAGCGGTCCCGACGTCGCCTGCCTCCACCGCCTCGCGCAGCGCAGGATCGAGGGCCATCGCCGTGGCCCGCGTGCGCATGCTCGCTTTGATCGCGTCCGCCAGCTCCTGATACAGCTCGAGGGACTGATCCAGACGCTGCCCCACCTCGGGCACGAAGAAGCGGGCCGAGGTCTGGCGCACCGTCGTCTCCACGAGGCCGATGGCGACGAGCATCGGCAAGAGCGCGGTGAGCACGATGGCCAGCGCGAGCCGGCGACGGATTCGACCCCAGGGCCTCACGCGGGCATCTTACCCACCAGCGCCAGCAAGAGGAGCGAAGGAGTCGCCTCCCAGAGGATCCCCCTGGGCAGCGGTCGCCTGCTCGAGCAGGGAAAAGGCGTCCACCCCGAGCAGGTCACGCAGATCGGGGCGGTGGGCCTCCGACTCGAACAGGGGCCCGAGCTCCGGGGGGATCCAGCCGCCGAACCCTCGCCCGCTGACGAAATCGCGCGCGCGGCGGAGTACGGTGCGTCCGAGATCCACCCCCAGGGACAGCGCCATGCCAGCGCTCATGGGTGACACGATCACGTCCCGCGTCGCCACCGCGCGCGCCCACGCCGCCGCGTCGCCGCGCCTGCTGAGCTCCCGCGCCGCCGCCTCTTGGGCGAAGAAGCCCAGACCCAAGGGACCCAGGTGGCGCTCCACGGCCTGAGACAGGTAACGGTAATCCCGCGTCCAGTCGCCCGACACGAGCCCCATCGCCTCCTGGAGCACCGCGGGACCGACGATGCGATCGATGCGCCCCCTGCGGCGTCGGAACGCCAGGGCCGTGGACAGCCGGGTCCCTCGCCAGATGGCGGCCACCGCCACGTGGTCGTCGGGGCAGAGGGACGCGAGCCCTCGGGGCGCCAGATCGACCAGAGCGGGCCAGCGGTCGAGGCGATGCGGGAAGCTCTCGAGGCGCCCTTCACTCTGCAGGTCCTGCAAAGCGCCCCAGAGCGACAACAAGCGTGCGAGGTAGTCCTGATCGGAGCGCCGCGCCCAGCTCTCCGCGGCGAGCGCCTTCGCGTCCTCCATGCTCAGCTGCAGCAGCCACGAGCAGCCATGATCGGAGGCGATCTGAGCGAGGGAGCCCGGAAAGCGGACCCCCTGCGGTGGCAGGGGGCCCTTGCGGGAGTGGAGGAGCCGCAGCAGGCGCTCGTCCCCGTCCGTGATCAACACGAGACCATCCGCGCCGGGCGCGGAGGGACCGACCCCGAGCGCCTCGCCCCACCGCGTCCAGTGAACCTCTTCGAACCCTTCGATACGACGACCGCTGTCAGGCAAGGGTTGCCTCCGGTGGGGCTTCTAGCACCCCACCTTCGATTGTCACTCCGATCGAACGACCCCGCATACGACCGTCGCCCGCTCCGCTGAAGACGGGCCCTAGCGCTCTCCGAGCAATCCGACGAGCGTGACGAGGGCGAGCCCGAGGGCGAGGCAGAGCAGCGCGACCCAGAGGCGCCAACCCGCCGTGTCCCCGACGCTCGCGGCGTCCGCGACGCGCTCCTCCTCCGAGAGCTCCGAGAGCCGATGCACCGCCGCGAGGCGGTCCGCGCGCACTCGCCCCGCGAACAGGACCAGGACGACGAACGTCGCGAGGGCACCGGAGCTCCCGATGACCCAGCGGAGACGGGCCCGCTCACGGGCGGCCCGCGCCTCTCCGTCAGCGGCCCCATCCAACAGAACGTGCTCGGGCACGTCGAGGGTCTCGGCTTGCTCGCCCAGCGGCCACCCGACGGCCGCCGGAGAACGGGCGTCCGGCTCACTCGAGAGGACGATCCACGCCTCCTGCGCCGCGGCGCGCTGTCGCAGCTCCTCGGGGACCGCGATCTGGCCCACCGCCCCGCCCGAACCATCCGGTCGTAGGGACACGCTGCCCCCGCCCAGCCGTCGCCCCCCGATCACCCAAGTATACCACGCCCGCTCACGCTCGAGGGGCGAGCGGATGTGGAGCTGGTCCCCCGCGCGCTCCGCTCGCATCGCCCCGGGCACCACGGGGAGGGTCGAAAACCAGCGACCGCTGCGGCCCGAGGGTCCTTCGGCGCGGAGCTCGAGGGAGGCCGTGTGGCCGCGAGGCACCACGACGAGGTGCGCGCGCCCCGCCTCGTCCGTGTGGAGCGGCTCGACCGCGGCGACCTCCAGGTGGCTCCCCGACCAGCGCAGCTCGACATCCCGGGCGGGGCCCTCGGCCCCCTGCACATCGATCTCCAACTGGCCGGCGAAGGGCACCGCCAGGACCCCTCCCGACACGGTGACGCCCACCCGGAGCGCCCCCTCGGTCCGTCCTGCGAGGCGTCCCGAGCGACGCCGCGCAGAGGCGAGCCACTCCTCCGCCGAGAGCTGCACCCGACCGCGCGCGATCGCCTCGGGCCCTTCCCCCGCGAACACGTCGACGGCGAGCTCTCGCGCGCCCGACGGTCGATCGAGCTCCACGTCGGCCCACCCCTCGTCGTCCGTCGAGCCCCGCCACTCGAAGGGCCCCCCCAACCAGGCGACCCGCACCGGAGTCCGGGCCGCAGGCCGCTCCACGCCACCGTCGCGCTCGACCACCTGCACCCGGCCCGTCCAGGGGCCCTCCGCGTCCGTGGGACCGCCGATCAGGCGCGCGTACACGAAGGAGCTCGGAGCGGCGGCCACGAGCCACGCGAAGCCGACGAGCAGCACCGTCGCGGCGGGCAGGACGAGCAACGTGAGCCAGGCGAGCCTGCCGCCCAGCGGTCGGCGCGTCGTGCCTCGGGGCTGCGCTGGGGATGGCACGGGGCCAGTGTGTGGCACGGGGCCAGTGTAGCGCCCCACCGCGCCCCACCGCCCAGGGCCCCGCGCTTGTGAGACCCGGACACCGACAGTAGTCTCCCGCGACCCATGTCGCAGAAGACCAAAGCGCGCGCGTCGAAGAAGCGGACCGTCCGCAAGCGCAAGGAGCGCCGGTTCGCCACTCACGGCAACTACATGGCCCCCTGGGTCGCTGCCATCGGCCTCCTGGGTGCGTTACTCTTGGGCGGAGGCGTGTTCGGCCTCTGGATCAAGGATCCTCCGATCGAGTACGCGTCCTATCTGGTGGCCCTCGGCGGGCTGGGGCTCGGCATCGCCCTGTGGTTCGCTCAGTCGTCCTTGGCCGCCATCTACGTGGGAGATGGAGGCGTGGCCCTGGAGATCGGCACGGAGATCGAGCGCTTGCCCTGGTGCGACATCGAGTCGATCCGCGTGGTCAGCGGACGCCTGATCATTCGGGCCATCCCCGGCCTGGGCGGACCGCCGACCCTCTCCTTCCCCCTCAAGGCCCACCCCGCGGCAGCTGCCTGGGTGCTCAAGGAGGCCGCCGAACGGATGCCGGACGCGCTCGACGTGCAGAAGGAAGTCCTCGGGGGGCTCCCCGCTCCCGACTCCAGCCCGAGCACCGAGCGAGAGATCGAAGACGCTCAGGTGGCGGGTCGTCGCTGCGCCTCCAGCCGCAAGGTCATCGCCTTCGAGAGCGACGCCCGTCTCTGTCCCCGGTGCGGGCAGGTCTACCACAAGGATCACGTCCCCTCGGCGTGCGTCACCTGCGAAGACCCGCTGAGCGGCCGGACTTTACAGCCCTGAGCCGCCGGCGGCTCCGAAGCGCGCAGCTTCTCTCCCGGTGCAGCCGCTCCGTAGCGTCCGCAGTCCGCAAGCCATTCCTTTCCGCATCCTCCAGAGCCCGGCTTCCCGTCGGACCTCTGTTTTGTCCCGCGTATTCGCGAAACGATTGGAGTCATCATGCAGTTTCCCGCCATCGACGTCCCCGGCACCGGCCAACTCTACGCCCGCCTCGCGACGACGCAGGGGTCCCTCGTCGTCCGCCTCGAGGAAGAACGAGCCCCCAACACGGTCAAGAACTTCGTCGGTCTCGCGACGGGGACGATCGATTGGAAGGATCCGATCGACGGGAGCTCCAAGAAGGGCGAGCCCCTGTACCAGGGGGTGAAGTTCCACCGGGTCATCCCCGGCTTCATGGTGCAGGTCGGCGATCCCCTGAGCCGCAACGACGATCCCCGCTCCCAGGCTCGCTGGGGCACGGGCGGCCCCGGCTACCGCTTCCAGGACGAGTTCCATCCCGAGCTGCGCCACGACGGCCCCGGCGTCCTGTCCATGGCCAACGCGGGCCCGGGCACGAACGGCTCCCAGTTCTTCATCACCGAGGGGCCGACGCCGCACCTCGACAATCGTCACTCGGTGTTCGGCCGCGTCGTGGTCGGGCAGGACGTGATCGCCCGGCTCGCGAACGTGCCCCGTGATTCGCGCGATCGCCCCAACGAGCCGCAGGTGCTCGAGTCGGTGGAGCTGTTCCGCAGCGAGACCACGCCCACCGCTTGAACCGCGCGCGGGGGCCGCGACGTCGGCTCCCGGCTTCCTTGCCCCGAGCGTCGTCGCTGCCCGGCGACGGCGCTCCACCGCATCGGGATCACGGGCGCAGGACGCGGACCTGATCCCCCCGGATCTCGAGGGCCTCGGTCCTGCCTCCGTAGTGCTGCGCCAGGCCCACGTCGATGCGCCACACGCGCTCGTCGCAGCCAGGGGTCACGCCGCCGCTCTGGACGTTGTGCCCGACCACCAGGCGACGCGCCCCCGCCTTGTCCAAGGCCCGCGCGAGGCTCTGACAGGTGGCCTCGTCGAGCACCTCCGGGGCGTACGCACGCGTCCACACGGGCCCCTCGGAGTCCACGATCAGGCGCGGGGGATGTTGGGTCTCGCCGCGCATCCAGGCTCGCGTCTCCGCGTTCAGCTTCCCGAGCCCGTGATCGACGTGGGGAGCTCGGATGCCCGCGTGGGCGAACACCGTGTCCCCCACCACGATGACGACGTCCCGCTCCGCCAGGAGCCGGGCGAACTGCCCTCCGGGCAGGAACGCGCCCGCTCGCCCCTGCCACTCCCGCGGATGACGCGCCGCCCACGGGGAGCGGGGCTTCGCGTCGTCGAAGGCGTTGCGAGCCCCCGGGGTCACGTAGCGGAAGTCACCGAGCACGTTCATCGTCTCGTGGTTCCCGTTCAGCACGTGGAGCGCGCCGCCCGCCGCGCGCGCCTCGTCCTGGAGCCTCTCGAGCAGCTCGAGGATCTCCCGCTCGTCGTCGCCGCGATCGAGCTGGTCCCCCGTCTGCACGACGACGAGCTCACCCCCGACCCATCGGTCCTCCTCGTCGATGGCCCCGGCGAGCCGCAACACTCGGCGTGTCGCTGCCAGATCTCCGTGGAGGTCTCCGATGGCGACGAGGCGCTCGGCAGCAGGGAAGCGAAAAGGCCGCTCGGCAGCAGCGACCTCACGACGACCTTCACTGGCGCTCTGGGGCGCCGCGGTCGGGGCCTCCTCCCGCGCGGGCACCTGATTGCGCGCCGGACCAGAGGTCTCCTTCTTGTCACAGGCAGGAGCCAGGGCCAGGAGCGCCACGAGCCCGATCTGGGCCAACCGCCGCCACGGGGTCGAGCGGACCCCGGACGTGCTCTTCGACTTCAACGCCATCGTCCGATCAGTCCTCGTCCGCTCAGTCTTGTTCGATCACGTGCACTTCGACCACGGGGCGCGTCCCCGTCAGCTCGAACAGCTCCCGGCGCACCGCCCGGCGGATGGGCTCCTCGAGCCCCTCCATGCGGTAGTCGCGGTTCCTCTCGACGGCCTCGGCCGCCGCCCTCCGCAGCCGCTGCAGGGCCATCCGTTCCTCGTCCACCACGGGGACGCCTCGGGTGGTCACCGCTAGAGCACCCACGAGGCGACGTTTCCGAGTGACCTGGACGGTGACCATCGCCAGGCCATTCCGCGCGAGCTCGACCCGTCGCCGCCGCGTCTCCTCCTCGAGGGCGTGCCCTCCCCACAGCACGCGCACCCGCCCGTGGCGCACGGGTGTTCCTGCGCGGAGCGGTCCCGTGGCGCTCAGAATGACGGGGGTCCCGTTCTCCACGACCAGGGTGTCCTGTACCCCCTCTTGCCGCGCGAGCGCCGCGTGCCGGCGGAGGTGGTGCAGGGTGCCGTGAACGGGCAGGAAGCTCTGCGGGCGGGTCCATTGGAGCATCCGACGTTGCTCGCTGCGCCCCGCGTGACCGCTCGTGTGCACTGCGGGATCCGAGAACCGCGTGTGGACGGTCGCCCCCAGCCGCAGCAGGTCGTTCACCATCTCGAGCACGGGACGATCGTTGCCGGGGATGATGCGCGACGAGAAGACCACCGCGTCCCCCGGCTCCAGCTGAAGGTGTTGATGGGACGCCGAGGCGAGGCGTCGCATCGCCGAGCCTTGCTCTGCCTGGGTCCCTCCCGCCAACACCAGGAGGTTCGAAGCCGGGACGCTCGCGACCTGCTCCGGTGCGACCAGGAGATCGCTGCGCCAGGAAATCCTGCCCAGCGCGGCGGCGGCGGCCTGCTGCTTCACCAGGCTCCTCCCGAGGAGACACAAACGCCGGCCCGTCCGCTGCGCGATCTCGCCCAGCATCTTCATGCGGTGGATGTTGCTCGCGAACAGCGCGATCACCACCCGCCCCGTGGCGCCCTGCACGAGCTCCTCGAGGGCCCGCGCCACCGAGTCCTCGGAGCCGGGCCGTTGCTCGGTGTCCACGTTCGTGCTGTCGCTGAGGAGCAGGCGCACCCCCTCGTCTCCGAGCTCCTGGAACCGCTCCGCGTCGATCGGCTCCCCCGCGGGCTGACTGGGATCCATGTCGAAGTCCCCCGTGTGCACCACGAGCCCCGCGGGAGTGCGGATCGCCAACCCGGTGGCGTCGATGATCGAGTGGGACACGCGCACGGGCTCGATTTCGAACGGGCCCACGGGATAGCGGTTCTTGGGCAGCGCCTCCACCAGCAGGTCCCACTCGAGCTCGTGCTCGTCGAAGCGGGACTGGAGCAGCTGCACCGCGTGGGGAGGCGCGAACACCGGGACGTCCCTCCCCAGGTGTCGCAACAGGTGTGGTACCGCGCCGATGTGATCCTCGTGCCCGTGGGTGACGAACACACCGCTCACACGTTCGCGTCGCTCGATCAGCCAAGAGAAGTCGGGGTGCTCCAACTGCACGCCGAGATCGTCCTGGGGAAACCCGATGCCGGAGTCCACGACCAACACGCCGTCGCGGTGCTCGATGGCCAGGCAGTTCATGCCTATTTCACCCAGCCCTCCGAGCGGCACCAACTGCACGGTATCCGAATCGAGGTAATCCGACACGTCTTCCGGACGATCCATATCACAGAGTCCGAGGCGCGCTCCACGCCTGCGCACCTGGTTCGAAGGCGAGCGGGAGAATGTCCGGAGAGACCCCTCCACGAAGCCAGGCGGGTCCCCACGCGACCAGCACCGCGCACAACGCTCGCTGCAGCTCCTCCGCCGAGGCGAACCGATCCTCCGGCGATTTCTCCAGGCAGCGCGCGATGACCTCCTCCAGCTCCACGGGGACGACCACCCCTGCCGCCTCGGACACGGGCGGCGGGTCCTCGCGAACGTGCGCCACCGCGAGCGCGGTGACCGAAGGGCGCTCGAACACGAGGCGGCCCGTGAGGAGATAGAAGAGGACACAACCGAGCTGATACAGATCGGAGCGCGCGTCCCCGCCCTGCTCCAGCAGCGTCTCGGGCGGGATGTACCCCGGCGTGCCCACCACGCGGGGGTGTCGGTCGTCGTCCCCCCGCATGTGGCTCTCGAGCTCGGCCAGACCGAAATCGAGCACTTTGACGAACTGTGGATCGCGCCCGATTCGCGCCAAAAAGACGTTGGCCGGCTTCAGATCGCGGTGCACGAGGCCCAGGGCGTGGGCCTCGACGAGCGAGTCGCAGATCTCCAGAGCGACGAGCAACGCCTGCTGCCACGGCAGCGGCCCATGACTCTCCACGAAGTCCTGCAGATCCTGACCTTCGAGCAGCTCCATCACGTAGTAGTAGGTGCCGTCTTCGGAGACACCGTAGTCGTACAGGGTGACGGTATGCGGCGACGTCAACCGCGCCGTCACTCGCGCCTCCCGCTCGAAGCGAGCGGAGAGCGCGGCACCTCCGGGGCGGCGCACCGTGCCGGGTGCGATCAGCTTGATGGCCGCTGGTCGGGCCAGGAGGTCGTGTTCCGCCCGCCACACCTCCCCCATCGCGCCCTTGGCCAGGAGCCGCGTGAGTCGATAGACGCCGTAGGTGTCCCGGGTCACGGAGCGGCGCAGCGCCTCCACCAGACGCGCACACGCATAGGCGCCGACCACCACCGTGACCGCGTCGATCATGCCCGCGATCAGATCGCTGGTGCCCACGGGGCTCGCCGACGTCAGCAGGGCCACGGGGTGAGCGAGGGCACCGAGCAGCGCGACGATCAGGATCTGCGCGGGCCGCGCGGCGAGGAGGAAGGGCGCGATCACGAGGAGCACCAGGCCGAACGACATGCGCGCCGGGCCCGTCCCGAGCAGGTCGCCCAACACCATCGCGGTGGACGTCAGCAAAGAAGACCGCAAGACGAAGTACACGGCCCCCAGCCGGATGACCGCCTCGCCGCCGAGGTGGCGATCGCGCGCCGCCAACACCAGGACGACATCCAAGGCGAAGGAGATCCCCAAGAGGCCGGTGAGCGCGACGACGGCGGAGAGCTCGTACGGGTCGACGAACGCCAGGATCGGCAGGCTCAGCACCGTCGCCGCCGCCAGGAGCCCCGCGAACCGCTCGAGGCGATGCCGGGAGACGTCCATCGCTCGCGCCACGGCCCGCGAACGAGCGCTGAGCTCCGCGGTGCGCGGCGAGGTCCCACGGTCGACGCTCCGGGCGCTGGAGCGCGACGTGCCCCGCTCGTCCGGGCCCGAGGCGACGCCCTCGGGCGGCTCGAAGAGCGTCTCGAAGGGGGGCTCGAAGCTGGAGACGAGAGGCACGAGCTGCGCAGGCGTCGTCGACCCGCGCAGTTGCGTGCGCAAGAGGTCCCGGAACGCCGCGGCGAAGGCGTCGATCGACGGGAAGCGCCGTGCGGGTTCCTCCGCCACGCTGCGCTCGAGGAGGTGCAGCAAAGCCGACGGCGCGACTCCCTCCAGTGCTCCGCGATGCGCGGACGGAGGCCCGCTCCGCCCCGTCAGCAGGTACTGGAGCACGCACCCCAACTGGTATTGATCCGAGCGAGCGTCCGCCACCCCGCGGGCGACGGTCTCCGGCGCGAGGCAGTCCTCGACGCCACACACGCGGCGCCCCTCCGTCCGCGGCACCGCGTCCCGCTCGAGGCGTTGTTCGAGGTCGATCAAGCCGAAGTCGAGGACCTTGACGAAGTCGTCACGGGCTCCGACGCGGCACAGAAAAATCTGCCGCGCGCTCAAGCGACGATGGGCCAGGCCGAGCTGGTGAGCCTCCCCCAGCGAGTCGCACACCTGCAGGGCGATACGTACGACGTCGAGGGGTGGCAGGGGACCTTCGCGGTGCACCCGCTGCTCGAGGGTCTCGCCGTCCAGGAACTCTCGCGCATAGAAGAACGAGCCGTCGTCCGCGATCCCGTGGTCGTAGACCGTGACGGAGTGGGGGGACGTCAGCCGCGTCGCGATCTGGGCCTCGCGTCGAAAGCGCTCGAGGTGCTGGACGAAGCGCCGCCCCACGAGCCACGGTGGGCGAATGATCTTCACGGCGGTGGGGCGGGCGAGGAGACGATGCTCCGCTCGCCACAGGGCTCCGGCGCTCCCTTGCGAGAGACGCTCAATCAACCGGTAAGCGCCCAGCTCGTCGCTGCGCGCCACGGCGGCGGAGAGCCCGTAGGCGACTTGACCGCAAAATACCGCGAGGGCGACCGACACCGCGGCGAAGGCGATCCCCTCCCCCAGGAGCGGCAGCGATGCTCCGTGGAGCCAGAGCACCAGCGGAGGCATCGCACCCGCCGCGAGCGAGACCACCAAGGTCTTGAGCGGCGGCGTCGGGACGAGGAGCGGGAAGGTCGCGATGGTCGCGCTCGCGAACGTGACGGCGGAGGGCTCCCAGCCGAGTAGCACCTCGAGCCGCACGGAGTAGAGGGCCACCGCGAAGGTGCGCAGCAGGTGATAGGCGAGGCCGAAGGAGACCATCGCCTCGTCACCGAGGCGTCGGCCTCGGCTGACCCGCAACATCGCCCCGTCGAGCACCAGAGCGAACAGCATGAGCCCCAGCACGTCCCCCAAGCGCGGCGGGACTCGCAGGGAGGGCTGGGTCAGCAGCCAGAGGGCACCGTTGCCGAGCGTGAGCCCCGCCATCAGCGTGGCGCCCAAGAACAGGCGCTGCCTGACGAGTGACAGCGCCCGCCGCGGGAGGCGACTCGTAGGCTGTCGCTTGCGCCGCCGCTGCCCGGCGACTCCCTCGGCCCCCAGGTGTGGCGCGACGAACGGACGAGATGTCGACATGGCGGACCGCTCGGGTCACCGCGGAAGCGCGGCGTCGCACCCCATCGATGACCGATCCAATCAATCTTGCCCGCCCTGCTTCGTTCGGATCCGGCTGACGCGCGCTAGCTCGATCGCGCCGCACCTCCGCTCCCGCGAGCGCTGCACCATAGGCGTTAGAGCGCTAGGGTATCGGGTGGGAATTGCTTGGAGAGACTCCCTCGATCGGGCGCTCGCTCGCCGCCCGTGGCTCACGTCGCGCTCCCCCCGTCCCGTGGATACGGATCCCCGGCGGGTGCGGGTCGTCGCCGAGCGACGTGTGTTACCGCGGCGCCGCGGCTTCGTGTCATCCTCCCTGCGCCTGGCGCAACGCAGGGCTGGCCTCATCGCCCTGGCCCTGTTGCCGCTGACCCTCGCGCATCTGGGCATGCTGCGCGTGATGCACGGCGAGAGCCCCCTCGGGCCCTGGCCGGCGCTCGCGGTGTTGGTGCTCCAGCTGGCGCTCGTCGCGATGTCGAAGCTCGACGCGGGATCCGCGGAAGCGGGGCTGCGGCGCTTCGCGAGCGTCAGCGTCGCGCTGGCGTGGGCGCTGGCCTTGCACTGGCACGCGCACCCCGGCGGCGGAGTGACACAAATCACACCGGCGGCGCTCCTCGTCGTGCTCTTGCCCATCGTGATCCCCCTCTCCTTTCGGTGGGCGATCGCGGTGGTCTCCTTGGCAGCCGCCGCGCAGCCTGCGACCGCGGCGCTCCTCCAGCTACTGGGTCTGCTGGATACGAGCTCCCGCGACCTCGCGCTCTCCGCCCTCGGGACCGCCTCGGCGCTGGCCGTGGGCCTCGTCTCTGCCCGGGTGAGCTCCTGGTCACGGACCGATCTCGCGCGCGACATCGGCGGTTACCGTCTCGTGCGCAAGCTCGGCGCCGGGGGAGCGGGCGAGGTGTGGGAGGGGCGACATCGGCTGCTCGCAAGACCCGCCGCGGTGAAGCTCCTCGCTCCGTCCAGCACGAGCCGCAGCTTCTTGGTGCGCTTCGAGCGCGAGGCCCAGGCCACGGCGCTGCTGTCCTCGGAGCACACGGTGAGCCTCTATGACTTCGGCATCGGACAGCAGGGAACTCCCTACTACGTCATGGAGCTGCTCACGGGATTCGACCTGCAGAGGCTCGTCGAGGAGCGCGGCCCGCTGCACCCGGCCCGAGTCGTGCACCTGATGCGCCAGGCCTGTGACTCCATCGGCGAGGCGCACGAGCTCGGTATCGCCCACCGGGACATCAAGCCGAGCAACTTGTTCGTCGTGCGGCGGGGATTGACCCGCGATTTCCTCAAGGTGCTGGACTTCGGCATGGTGTCCGCCCACGAGACGTCGGAAGCGGGCGGCGGACTCACGACGCTCTCCCAAGACGGGTTCCTCTACGGCACGCCGGCGTACATGCCCGCGGAGCAGGCCGCAGGGGAAACCGTCGACTACCGCGCAGACCTCTACCAGCTCGGCTGCGTGATGTTCTTCCTCATCACCGGGCGCGCGGTCTTCGAGAAGAAGAGCCCCCTGGCGCTGGCCGTCGCTCACGCGAGCGAGGCGCCCCCGCGCCCCTCACGAGTGGCCACCGGGCCAGTACCCGCGGATCTGGAGGCGGTGGTGATGCGGCTCCTCGAGAAGGATCCCGCCAAGCGTTTCCAGAGCGTGAGGGAGCTCCAGGCGGCCCTGGAGCGCCTCGCTTGCGCCAACCAGTGGACGCCGGAGGACGCGGCCAGCTGGTGGCGCTCCTTCGCGCCGCCCGCGACGGACGAGCGCACCACCATCATCCGCGCGCTCCGCAAACACGCCCTCTGACGGCACCCGCGGTGCTCCAGGGCCCCCTCGGCGACCCTCGATGACCCGTCGATGACCCGTCGATGACCCGGTCCACCGCGGCCCTTGTGTGACGCCCCCGTCTGGCGCAGATCCCGAGCGCCGACTAACTTTGGTCGCGAAAGGAACAGGACCATGACCGACGTCAAGATCGTCTCCCCCGAGGAGACGGCGGATCTCCTCCAGGCGGGCTACACCTACGTGGACGTGCGGAGCGAGCCCGAGTTCGAAGCGGGACACGTACCGGGGGCGCTCAACGTGCCCATCAGCCACCAGGGTCCTGCTGGCATGGTGCCCAACCCGGACTTCCTGCGGGTGATGGAGGGCCTCTTCCCGAAGGACGCCAAGCTGGTCGTCGGCTGCAAGATGGGAGGGCGCTCCGCGAAGGCCACCGCCACCCTGAAGCAGGCGGGCTTCGTCGAGCTCTGCGACATGAGCGCGGGCTTCGAGGGCAAGCGCGACCCCTTCGGGCGTCCGGTTCCCGGTTGGAAGGACGGCACGCGCGAGGTGGAGACGGGCGCGCCGTCGGGCCGCAGCTACGCGGACGTCAAGGCCCGCGTCGGGGGCTGAAGGCGGACGCCTACGGTCGACGGGTGGCGGCGCGGCGAAAGTCCGCCGCCGCCTGCTCCACCAGCTTGAGATCACGGGCCGCGTTCTCTGCCTCCGTGACGAGATCCGCGGTGAAGAGCGTGCTCCCCCAGATGCCGTTCGGCCGTCGTCGGAAGGGATAGCGGGTGCCCTGCACCGTCCGCACGGTCGCCCGCTCGCCGGCGATCTCGATGCCCTCCACCCCCGACATGTCGCGCCGCAGGCGATCGAGCCAGCCCCGTTCGTGCGCGTAGATGGCGAACACGTCGGCGCCGTCGGGGGCCTCGGCCAGCGCGCGATAGCGGGCCGTCCATTCGGAGCGCTGGGGCTCCGGGTAGCTCGCGCGGATGTGATCGAGCGCCTGGCGCCGATAATCCCGGATCGTGTAGCAGGCGTGCTGCGCCGCCTCTTCGATGTACGCGAAGAACTGCTCGGGGCGCCCACGGTTCACCGCGGTGACGACGCGGAGGTACGCTCCCCGTGGCGTCTTGTCGCTCGGATAGGTCGCCCAGCTCCACGCGTAGGGCCCCGCCACGACGAGCGCCACGGCCCCGAGGATCCAGCTCCGCCGACCGCTCCGGCGGGGGGCCTCACGGCTCTCCCGCGGCGGCGCACCGGACGGCTCCGGCGCCACGGCTGATTCTTCGGGGGAGCCCATGCCCGAGCCTTAGCGGAGGGCCCGACTCGAGGGCAACACCGAGCGAGCTCCGAGCCCACCCCCGCGGTGCACGGCTACCGCCACGCCGAACGACCGCGCACACCGCGCCGAGCCGCGCGGAAAACGTCTCCGCCTGCTGCGCTTGTCGGGACGTCGTCGCTGCGATAGCCATGCGTCCCGTGTGGAACGACCACCGCGTGGCGATCATCGTCCCCGCCTACCGCGAGGAGCACCTCATCGCGGAGACGCTGCGCCGTCTTCCCCCGTGCGTGGACGACATCGTGGTCGTCGACGACGCGAGCCCGGATGGCACCAGTGACGCCGTCCGCGCCGTCTCCGATCCACGCGTGACGTTGCTGCGACACCCCGAGAACCGGGGCGTGGGCGCTGCCATCGTGACCGGCTACCAGCGCGCGCTCGACCGAGGCGCGGACATCCTGGTCGTCATGGCCGGTGACAACCAGATGGACCCCGACGATCTGGCGCTCCTCCTCGAGCCGATTCACGCGGGAGAGGCCGACTACGTCAAGGGCAACCGCTTCCTGCACCCGGAAGTGAGGGCCATGCCATGGCCACGACGCCTCGCGGGCAGGTGGCTCGCCCGCCTGACCAGTCTGGCCTCCGGGCTCGACGTGGACGACAGCCAGTGCGGCTACACCGCGCTGACCGCGAGCGCGGCGCGGCGCATCCCCCTCGCCGAGCTGTGGCCCCGCTATGGTTACCCCAACGACCTCCTGCTGCTGCTCGCGCGGGCCGGATGTCGCGTCCGCGAGGTGCCCGTGCGGCCCGTGTATGCCAACGAGCAGAGCGGTGTCCGCCCCTGGCACGCTCTCGTCGTGGCAGGGGTGATCCTCCGCCGCTGGGCGGGGGTGACACCGCGCGGCTCCGCCGTCCTGTAGGCAGAGTCGTGCGCAGAGCAGTGCGCAGGGCTCACCCCGGGACCCCAGCGTAGCGCGCAACCCGGAGCACCGCGCAGCGCGCAACCCGGAACACGGCGTAGCGCGCAACCCGGAGTACCGCGCAGCGCGCAACCCGGAGCACCGCGCAGCGCTCGATGCGCAGCCCGGGCACCGCGCAGTGCGGCCCCCGGGACGCGGGCGGTATCGACAAAGGCCCGAGAGCTCACGGAGCGCCGCACCCTGCGCCCCAGGCTTCGCTCAGGGCGCGACGCCCCTCCCGGAGAGCTCTGGCGGGATCACCGCGCTCGCGTCGAAGCGACAGCTCATGGGACGCGCGTGGATCGTGCGCTCCCAGTGCGAGGCGGTGACCTCCCGGAAGAGCCAGGCGTGGCCGAGGTCCGCCGCGGGGAGGACGGCGAAGAAGCGATCGCTCGTCGTGTCCCAGCCGCTCGTGGTGGACGTGGAGCGCGAGGCCCGCGGGTCACGAGCGCTCGCACCGCTCGCCTCGAAGGCGGCCAGACAAGGTCGATCGGGGGTTCCATGCAGCACGGCGCGCGCCGTCGTCAGCACCTGGGGTGGATCCACGGTGTCCGTCACCAACACGGTGTAGGCCTCTCCGGGGACGGAAGGCGCGACCACCCGCGGCGAATCTCGTCGCTCGGAGGCGCCACAGGGCGGCGGAGGATCCGGGAGGTCGGCGAGCAGCGGCGCGGGTGCGGGCTCCCCGAACGGCACCGCCCCCCACTGAAACGGCAACGTGTAGGCGTGCCACCAGCCCCCTCCCGGCCCCACCTGCACCACGGCGAGGGAAGGGGTGAGCCCGGAGTAGGTGATGGACACCGCCTGGCCAAAGCCGGCTGGAGGTCGGGGCAGGCCGAGGAGAGACGCTCCCCAGCTCCAACGAGCGTCGCCCGACGCGCCCGCTGCGTCCGCGCCGGGACGGGCCCAGGAGAGCCACTGACCGCCCCCATGGAAGCCAATGGGGAGGGACCGCGCGCCGACGCGGACCATCTCGGTGCGCCGCGACTCCCGGGACGCGGGCCACGGCACCGCCGGGAGGGTCTCCACCGTCTTCCCCTCGGTGTAGTAGGTCGGTTGGCGATCCTGGGGCGACGCGTGGAGCCGCACGTGCACGCCGCGCCCCGCGATGCTCAGCAGCGCCGGCTGCGCGAGCAGGGTGCGCGGCGCGTGGTTGCGGTAGTCCCCGGGGCTGGGCTCGAACGTTCCCGCGATCTTGGCGTGCCCCACCAGATCCTGGAAGCGGTTGTCCCACGCCACCTCCACCGCGGTGATCTCCTTCTCGCCGCGGGAACTGTGAGGAACCCGGTAGCGCAGCGCAGCGCTCCCCTCGACCTGATCGACCACCGCGAGCGCATGGCGCGTCGGCTCGGCGAGCGGCCCGAACATCTGCTGGCGTCGCACGCTCCGCCCGCCCTCGTAAGCGTGCAGCGCCCAGACCGCGCCGGTCTCGAAATCCGCGCCCACCGCGAACCACGTCGTGCGCCCCACGACCGCGTCCGCGGCACCGGGCACGCCGCTCACGCCCTCCAAGGTCTGCCAAGGCTCACCGCCCAGTACACAGGCGATCGGCGTCCTCGGAGCGGGCGGAGTCGCCGGCCCGCTCGGGATGGCGCGCGGATCGCCGATGCGACCCGACTCCGCCTCTGCGTCCCAGCCGAGGCGAGACAAGGTCGCCCCGAAGAGGCACCCCGCGGGAGAGCAGCTCATCTCTACCTCACAGGGCTCGTCGCTCGACGATCCGCGCTGCCCCTCGCTCGAGCAAGGGGGCCGCGGCAGCGGCACGACCTCCCAGCTGCTCCCCCCGTCCAGGGACTCCCAGAGGCTCGGGCGCGCCGGATCGAGCGCCAGCGCCTTGAGGCCCACGGCGGCGACGGAGCGCGCGGGAGGCGGCGGTGCTCCGCGGGAGAGCACGTGTCCCTCCGGATCCAGCGCGACATGGCCCCAGCCGTTCGAGGTCCGCACCACCACGGCGATCGCGCCATCCTCGTCGATCGTCAGCCGCGGCACGAACCGCTCGCTCCCGTGACGCCGATCCCCTGCGCCGCCGTCCCCCATCTCCAGATCCCGGATCTGAAACGATCGCCCGTCATCCAGGGACGCGTAGAGGCTGAGGCGCTGATCCTTGTCCCGAGCTCCGACGACGTAGAGGCGATCGCGAGGCCCCACCGCGACCGCGTCCACCCGCCCCAGCCCCGGGAGCGCCAACGGCTCGAGCTCCTTGCTCCCCTTCGACAAGCGATACACCCCGCGGGGCGCGCAGCCGAGCTCCGTTCGATGGGGCGGACAGATCCCGGAGAGCACGACCGCGCCGCGCGGTCCGATGGCGAGCCTCAGCTCACTCCATCCCCCCCGCAGCGAGAGCTTCTGGCGCTGGAAGGTCGCCCCCGCGTCCTCGCTGACGTAGAGGCGAACCAGGGCGCTGGTGTGCTCGGCGTCCTTCGAGCCGCAGAGGACGGCGACGTGCTCCCCGCGCCGCGCGACGCGCACGTCGCGGCATTCCGTGACGGGCAAGGTCGCCGCAGTGCGCTCCTGCAGGCGCGCGCCCAGGGGACCCGACAGGACGCGCCACGCTCGCTCCCCCTCCTCCGTCACGAGCTCCAGGGCAAAGTAGCCCGCGTCATCGAGGACCGCCCGACCCTCTTGCACTCGCGCCGCGTCGGGGGAGGGCGCCGCGTCGGGGGAGGGCGCCGCGTCGGGGGCGGGCTCCACCTGCGTCGTCGGGGACGGCCGAGTCGGTCGAGATCGCGCTGGCGCCGGATCCATCCAGCGCCCCTGTTCGTAGCGTGCGCGGCGGAACAGGCCCTCGACGACGAGATCGCCCGCGGCGTCCCGTCCGATCCGGCGAGCGCCCAGCGGCGGCAGCTCCGTAGGACGCCAGCTCCTGCCCCCATCCGCGCTCGCCCACCAAGCCTCGGGGATGGCGAGGGCCAGACCCGTTCCCCGTGCCCCGAGAGCCACCTCGACGAAGCGGGCGTTCGGCACCTCCGCGGCCTCCCAGCGCGCCCCCCAGTCTGCGCCGATCCAGAGCCCGCCGGAGGGCTCCACGCCCGCGAGCACACCGTCCTGGGACGTCGCCGAGACGAACGGGCGGGGAGGGCGTCGCACGTCCACGAAGGGCCCCAGCGGCTCGTCGGCGAGGTACACGAGGCCCGACGCGCCCACGAATGCATAACGATCGCCGGTTCGCCCCAGATCGATGAGGGGCTCGGGTGCGACGAACGGTGCGACGTCGGCGTGCGCGCCCTCGCCTTCGAGCCAACGCTCTCCGCCTTCCCCGACGGCGAGCTCCCGCTGCCCGTCGAGCTTGAGTCGAGCGTTGGCCTCCGTCCGCGTCGACGGATGGAAAATCCAGCGCACGGGCTCGACGACACGTGGGGCGCTCCAGTCGGAGCCCGTCATGAGCGGTGGCCGGCGCGCGCCGCCCTGTCCCGGCTCGCCGCAGGCCGACACCGCCAGCGCCCCGAAGCAGAACGCCCCGACGAGTCGAGCTCCTCTGGACACGACCCCTTACCCGAGCGGTGACCGTGCAGGGGACGAGGAACCGGAGGTTGCCCGACGCGAGGGGAGAGCGGCGCACCACCCGCCCCGGATCCCCCCTCCACCTGTCCGTGGAGCCACGGCGCTGCTCGCCGTGCTCCTCTCAGCCGGGCTGGTGCTCATCACTGGTGCTCATCCCTGATCGCTCAGGTCCCGACGAGGTCCAGCAGCTTCTGCTTCGTGGTGAGCCCGATGTGCTGTGCCACCTGCTCTCCACCCTTGAACACCATGACCGTGGGCACCCCACGCACTCCGAACTTGCCCGCGGTGAGCGGCGCCTCGTCGATGTCGACCTTGCCCACCTTGGCCTTGCCATCGAGCGTCTCGGCGACTTGATCGATGATGGGGGCGAGCGCCCGGCAGGGGCCGCACCAGCTGGCCGTGAAATCGACCAGGACGGGCTGATCTGCCTGAAGGACCTCCTGCTCGAAATTCAGGTCGTTGAACACGTGGACTTTGTCAGATGCCATGGGATGACCAACATAATGCCGCGGGGGATCGCCGCAAGCCTGCCAACGGATCCCCGGGGTTTGGCGGCTTTCGGAGCCCCCCGCGCCGCGTCGCGCCACGGGGTCGCCCTCGTCCGCGGCTGCCCGTGACAGGGATCGAGCACTGTACTAGCGTGGCGCCGCGCCCGGTCCTTCTGCGGCACCCGTGCATGCGCCCCTCCTGCGCTCTTCCTACTCTCCTCCCGGGTCCTCCTCTCCTCTCGGGCCACCCGGAGGAGCCCACGCCCCGGGAGGAGGCACGGGCGGGGACCGGCGCGCCACCACCTACTTCGTCACCCACGAGGACACCATGTCTTCCACCATCATCGCCTCCGAGCTCACGATCGAGGGAGACCTCACGAGCGAGGACGACGTGCACATCGAGGGTCGCGTGCGCGGACGAGTCACCACGAAGGGGAGCGTCGAGCTCGGCTCGCGGGGTGCCGTCGAGGCGGACGTGAGCGGCCGCACCGTCAGCGTGGCGGGGAGCGTGACCGCCAACGTGACGGCCACGGAGCGGGTGGACCTGCTCGCCGGAGGACGGCTGGTAGGCGACGTGAAGGCTCCGCGGCTGACCATCGCCGATGGAGCGACGTTCCGCGGCAAAGTCGACATGGGCGACTGAACGGAGGGAGTCGAGTGGCGAGAGTGTCGATCATCGGGCCCACCAGCATCGTCATCGGCGATGTCACGGGGAGGGGCGACTTGGAAATCATCGGGCGTGTCCAGGGAGACGTCGTCCTCGAAGGCACCGTGACGGTGGCGCCGGACGGTGTCGTGCTCGGCTCCATCCGCGCTCAGGGCGTGCGCGTGGCGGGGCGGGTCGACGGCAGCGTCGTCGCCAAGGAGAGCTTGAGCCTCCAGGCAGGCGCCAACGTGAGCGGAGACCTGGTCGCCGCGCGGCTGGGCATCGAGGAGGGAGCGCGGGTGCGTGGCACCGTGCGCACGGAAGGCGGCGACCTCGAGGAGGACGACGACGAGGACGAAGTGATCGCCGACCAGAGCGACGACGTCGACGCGACGCCGAGCGAGGCGCCCGGGGGACATGAGCGCCGACGACGCGATCGTCGGAGGAGGCGCGCTCACGGTGGAGGTGGCGGTGGCGGCGCCTCGCCTCACGCCGTGCCCCCGCCGCCAGCGCTGCCCACGGCCCCGAGCGTCCCGTCCACGAACGTGGCCCCCTCGAGTGCGGCGTCGTCTTCGGCGTCCACCGACTCGATCGGAGCGCGCTCCCCCCAAACGAACCCCTCGGGGCGCGTCGGTCCCCCGGCTCCCGTCGTCCCCGCGCTGACGAAGGGTGTACGCGGACGACGCCGGCCCAGCAGCGGACAGGATTGAGCGGGCCCCGCCTCGACCGGACCCCGTTCGAGCAGGCCCTGGAAGAAGACGCCGAACGACGGCGCCGAAAGAGACGATGGTGAACCAGACCCAACGAGACCGTCTGATCGAGCTCCTCGCCACGCTGAGCTTTCAGCGCAAGCGCGTCCTCCTCGCCTCCGGGCGGGAGAGTGATTTCTTCATCGACTGCAAACAAACGGTCCTCACCGCGGAGGGCCACGCGCTCGTCGGCGAGCTGATGTTCGATGCGCTGCGGGAGCTCGGTGCCACCGACGCCGTCGCGGGGGTCGAGCTCGGCGGCTGTCCTCTGGCCAGCGCGGTGTCCCTCGTGAGCTTCCAGAAGGGCCACCCCCTCCCGGCGCTTTACGTGCGCAAGGCCCGCAAGGACCATGGCTCCGCCAAAATGATCGAGGGGGATCGGGCGTTGCGCCCGGGTCTGCGCGTCGCTTTGCTCGAGGACGTCGTCACGACGGGAGGCTCGAGCCTCAAGGCGGTGGAGGTCCTGCGGGAGGCGGGTGCGCACGTTGTAGGCATCATCGCCCTCGTCGATCGACTGGAGGGCGGCGCCGAGGCCATTCGCGAGGCGGGGCTGCCCCTGGTCGCTCTGGCCACCCGGCGCGATTTCATGGGCGACTGATCGGCCCGGATCGCGGTACCCTGCCAGGGCCCTTCATGGGACCGATTCTTCCTCGCTCGCCCTGGTCCGCGCGCCCGCTGGCGCTCCTCGCGGCCCTGATGGCGTTCTCGGCCGCTCCTGCAGCTCCCGCCGCGACGTCGCGCGCCGACGAGCGCGTCCCGTCCTCGGAAGCAGACGGCTCCGGCCGTCCCCCGGACGGGAAGCGGCAGCCCACCCGCGCCGAGATCGAGGCGTTCCTCGACTCGCGCTCCCTACCCCAGAGCAGCCAGGCGGGAGCGTCGCTGGAGGTCCCCCCGCCACCGCCGCGGCACCGGGGGATGGTGCTCGAGGCGGGCACGGGCGTGGCGTTCCCCCTGGGCGCCCTGCGTCACGTCTCTCCGCCGTCTCCCTGGTTTCAGCTGCACCTCGGCTACGAACCCGCGAAGTGGTTCATGGTGCTGATCAACGGCGACTTCACCCTCGCCAACACGAGCTACGCCGCGCGTCCCCCCGCGCCCCGCACCTATGCCCACTACGCGTTCGGGGCGGGGGCTCGCTTCCAGTTCAGCCTCGCGGAGTGGCTCGGTGTCCACGCTCAGCTCGAGCTCGGGGCTTCGGAGGTCACCGAAGAGGTGCTCGTGCAATACGGGTACACGCAGGCGGACGAGCTCCACTTTCATTTTGGCGCCCGACTGGGCGTCGAGTGGCTCCAGATCAACCCGCACCTGGCCCTCGGGCTCCAGGGCACCTTCCGCAACTATCCGGGCCTGGACCGCATCAACGACGCCTCGGCGCCGACGGCGCTGATGACCGCGCTGGCCCTGCGCTACGCGTTCTGAGCCCGGCCCCGAGCGCTCAGTCTTGGGGCAGCACCCGCCCTACCACGAACTTGAGGTAACGCCCCTCCGGGTGCGCCGCGAGCACCGGGTGGTCGAGGGGTTGCCCGATGTCGTGGACGATCTGAAGGCGCACTCGCTGCTTCCGGCACGCGTCCGCCAACACCTGACGAAAAGCCTCGGGGCTCACCTGTGACGTACAGCTCGCCGCCGCGTAGAGGCCCCCGGGGCGGGTGACGGCCAACCCCAGCGCGGTCAAGCGTCGATACGCTTTCTCCGCGGCTTTGAGCTGAGCGCGGCTCTTGGCGAAGCTCGGCGGATCGCTGATCACGAGATCGAAGTCGCGCCCGCTCCGCGCCGCCTCCTCGAGGTACTCGAAGGCGTCGCGGGTCACCGCCTCGTGGGGGAATGCGCGGAGCCCGTTCAGGCGAAAGTTCGCCACCGAGGCCTCGCTGGCCGGGGCCGCTCCGTCGACGCTCACCACCGAGCGCGCACCGCCGAGCGCCGCAGCGACGCTGAAGCCGCCCGTGTAGGCGAAAAGATTGAGCACGTCCTTGCCGTGCGCCTGCTCGCCGATGAACCGTCGGTTCTCTCGGTGATCCAGGAACAGGCCCGTCTTTTGCCCGGCGAAGACGTCGACCAAGAGGCGCATCCCGCCGTGCTCCTCGATGACGAGCTCTCGCGAGGGAGCCTCCCCCGCCAGGACCTGAACGTCGCCTGGCCCGCGACGGCGCAGCACGCTCCGCGCCCCCACGGTACGCATGAGAGCCTTCGTGAGCGGAGCGACGAGCACGTCGAGGGAGTCCGCGTAGGTGACGAGGACGCAGTGACCCGCGTAGTAGTCGACGACGACACCGGGCAGGCCGTCTCCCTCGCCGTACACGACGCGAAACGCCGTCACCCCCTGCTCCCGCAATGGAGCGCGCAGCTCCCAGGCATCGACGAGGCGCCGCTCCACGAACGCCTCGTCGGGAACTGCGGAGCGCGCGAACACCCGCAGAGCGATGGGTGAGGTCCGATCCCACAGGGCTACTCCGGCCCACGCGCCGGATCTCACCTTGACCCAACTCCCGCTCGGGGCGTCGAAGTTTCGCGGGACGTGATCCCGGTAGATCCACGGGTGCCCCGCTGCGAGGTGAGCGGCCAGCGAGCCAGGGAGCACCAGCTCGCGAGAGCCTCGGGAGGTCGTCATGGCGGGCCTTATACCCGCGCCCTCGTCCCTGCCCGAGGGCTGCCTCCGTGCTAGAGCACCGCGCGGTTCACCGATCGTCCGTCGGACCACGAGCTTCGGCGCCGCGCGCTCGGCTCCAACCCCTGGTACGCTGCCCATCGACCGCTTGCTCGCCAGGTCGCCCTCTGGTCGGAATGTTCGACGCCCGCGCCCTCGTCCTGCTCTTCCTCGCTCCCCTCGGTTGCGATCGGCCGGCCTCCGCGAGCGTCCAGCGTGAGCCCCGCGGGGCGGCAGCGCAGGAGGCCTCGAGCGCCCTGCAAGCCCGGCAGGGGGACACCCCGGACGCTCCGAGCCCCGACGAGACACCTCCGAAAGCGCCGCCGCCCGCGCGCCCACCGCAGACGGCCTGCCCGAAGTTCAATGCCGGCGTGGCCAGCGGACGGGTCGCGAGCCGGGACATCGACGAGACCTCCGGGCTGGTCGCCAGCCGACGCCACGCGGACGTGCTCTGGTTGCACAATGACTCGGGGGACGGCGCGCGCGTCTTTGCCGTGGACCCTGCCGGGACGTTGCTCGGGATCTTCACCCTCCCGACGGTCGAGGCCATCGACTGGGAGGACATCGCCGTCGGTCCGGGTCCCCGCGCGGACCAATCGTACCTGTACATCGCCGACATCGGGGACAACGGCCGCCGCCGCAAGGAGGGCGTCTTCCTGTATCGCGTCCCCGAGCCGCCCCTCACCGCCACGCCGGAGGAGCCAGCGCGCGGGCACCTGGGCCCCCTGGAGCGCTTCCGCCTCCGCTACCCGGATGGTCCCCACGACGCGGAGACGTTGCTCGTCGATCCGACGACCGGCGAGGTGGTCGTGCTGACGAAGGCGTTGTTTCGCACCCCGCGGATCTTCTACGTCGACGTGCTGGACAAGCCGCTGGCGACCTTCGAGGGAGGCGAGCCCCTGGACCTGGAGGCCGCCGGCATCCGCGCCTTGCTCCCGACGGGGGGAGACGTGTCCGCGGACGGGCGTTGGGTGCTGGTTCGCTCCTACAGATCCGCGTACCTGTGGCAGCGGGCGGAGGGGCAACGCCTCCGCGATGTCTTCCGGTCTCGCGCGTGCCCGGTGCCCGTGGCAGCGGAGGTGCAGGGCGAGGCCATCGGCTTCTCCGCGGACGGGCGGAGCTACTACACCGTCTCCGAAGGGCGCCACCCCACCGTCTACCATTACACGCGCCCCAGCGAGTGAGGCTCACCGCTCCGGCGGCGCGCAGGAGCCTCACCGTCGGACGGCGCGCGCTCCCGGGGCGTTCGCTCAACGGGACGCGAGCTTCCGGACCGCGCGCAGGACGGACTCGTCGGTCGCCCACTCGCCCGAGGCCTGCAGCGGGAACCAGCGGGCGTCCAGAGCGTCGCTCCCTCCCCGCACGACCTCCGATCGAGCGCAGAACAAATAACGCACGTCGAAATGCAAGTGCGCGGGAGCATCGCCCCTTGACGGGATCGCGTGCACGTCGACGTCGAAGGGGCCGATGAGGAGCTCCAGGTCGTCCAGCCCGGTCTCCTCGCTCACCTCCCGCCGCGCCGCCGCGAGCAACGACTGGTCCTCCGGATCGAGGTGGCCCCCTGGCTGCAGCCAACGGCCCAGCTTCGAGTGATGGATCAGCAGCAACGAGCTCTCGTCGGGGGACAGGACGAAGGCGCTGGCGGTGAGGTGTCCAGGCACGTAATGCGTCCGCGATCCGACGTCCCCGGGGAGGGACAAGAGCTCGAGGACGGCGGAGCGGTGCCCGCCCTCGAGGGCGTCGGCGACTTGCAGCGCCTCGAGGCTCCGGCGGAGCTCGGCGCGGTTCAGCATGTCGACGCCTCGAGCGCCCTTGACGCGCCTCGGAAACAGCTCATCTTGGGGCGGACTTTGGCCGACTCGCCCGCGCCCATCAACTCCCTCGACGCGCTCGGATACTCCGAGTTCTTTCGCGCGCAGGTCGACGCGGACCCGAAGCTCCGTGAGCTGTTGCCAGGGCGGGTGGTCGCCCAGCACCGGGGTGAATGGGACGTGCTCACGGCGGAGGGCATGCACCGGGCCGTGCTCGCCGGGAGACTCTACGAGGAGCGCGAGCGGGCTACGCCGGGGGTCGCGACGCCGTTGCTGCCCACGGTCGGTGACTGGGTCCTCCTCGCGCCGGGGAGCGGAGGTGAGCTGCACGTCATCGAGCATACCTTGACTCGGCACAGCCACCTCGAGCGCGGCGCCGCCGGGCGTCGACGGGAGCCGCAGACCATCGTCGCGAACGTCGACGACGTCGTCGTCGTCTGCCAGCTCCCCCGACCCGGGGTCCACGACGCGGTCGCGCGCCGCAGCGTCAACCCGCGGCGCATCGAGCGCTACCTGTCAGCGGTGGCGCAAGGGGGCGCCCAGGCGCTCATCGCCCTCAACAAGGCCGACCTCTGCCCGGACGCGGACGCGCTGGTCACGGCGCTGCGGGAGCGCTTTGCCCAGGTCCCGGTGATCCCCACCAGCGCCACCACGAAGGGCGGGCTCGACCAGCTCCGCGAGCGACTCCGGCCCGGATCGACCGTGGGCCTGGTCGGGCTGTCGGGAGTCGGTAAATCGAGCATCGTCAACGCGCTCCTCGGGCGAACCGCACAGAAGACGGGCGCCGAGCGCGAGCAGGACGCGCGGGGACGCCACACGACGACCCATCGGGAGCTCTTCCTCACGGAGAGCGGCGTGCTCCTCGTCGACACGCCCGGCATGCGTGAGTTCGCGCTGTCCGCGGACGAAGACGACGTCGGCGGGTTCGACGACGTCCAAGAGCTGGCCGCCGCCTGCCGCTTCCGCGATTGCCGCCACCGCACCGAGCCGGACTGCGCGGTGCTCGCCGCGGTGCGAAACGGCCAGCTCGCTCGCGATCGGCTCGACAGCTATCACGCGCTCACCGAGGAGCTGTCTCGCCAACAGGCGCTGCGGCCTCGCGGCGGAGCGCCGCGTCCCGGATCGGTCAAGGCGAACCGGAGCGCCGGGCGCCCACGGGGGCCCCGAGGCAAACCGCGTTGAGACGTCGGACGCACCTCGTCGTCCCCGGATGAGGCGCCTGCGCCCGCCTCCCAGCTCAGTTCCAGCGGTGCTTGGAGGGGGGCGTCGGTGCGTTGAGTACGCGCCGCACGTCCTGCGAACGCCGCGAACCGCTCGCGTCCGACTCCCCCGCGGGCGCGTCGGCCTGATCGGCGAAGCGGGCCAGCAACACCATCCCCGAGTGGAGATCCGCGAGGATCTTGCGCTTCTTGCTCGAGGCCGAGCGCTCGCCCTTCGTCTTCTTGTCGCTCATTTCGATCCCTCCCTGCTCTCGGGCATCCCCGTTGGTGACGCCGCTCACACCGACACAGGGCCGAGGCGAGCAACGGCACGGCTCCGCGGACCGGTGCAGTGAAGCGGACCAGTGCAATGAAAGTGCCATCCAAGCTCCACTTCAGCCGGAGGAGCCGTTGCAGAATCATCCACGACGCTCAAGCCCCAGGCCCGGCGCCCGTCCCAAACCTTCGACGCCAGTTAGGCTGGGTCAGCCCATTGCAGAGCAACCCGAGCCAAAGAGGGCTCGGCCTGGACGGGGAGCGATCGATGACGCGCAAGGTCCTGATTGTGGATGACGAGCCCGAAGTATTCGCGAGCATCCAATCGGCTCTACACAAGGAGCCCTACGAGTTCATTAGTGCCTCGAGCGCCCAAGAGGGTTTCAACATCCTCGACGAGCAGCCCGTGGACGTGGTGGTCTGCGCCGACGAGGTGCCCGACATGAAGGGCGTCGAGTTCTTGGCAGAGGCGCAGAAGCGGCACCCCAAGGTGCTCCGCGTCATGCTGTCGGGGAGCGCCGACCGCGAGGCGCTGATCGAGGCGGTGAACACCGCCGGTATCTATCGATTCGTCGCGAAGCCGGTGCAGCCAGCGCAGCTCGCGAAGGTGCTCCGGGAGGCGCTGCAGGTCAGCCGTGTCGCCGAGGCCCAAATGGAAGTGTGGGCGGCGGCGAAGATGCAGCGCCAGGCGATGCAGAAGCTTGCCTCTCCGGACGTCGACGAGGAGTCCGCGAGCGAAGAGACCATCACCGCCGCGCGATATGCCGGCTTCTATCCCGCAGACGTGACGGGCGAAGCCGACAAGATCGGCGAGCTCCCCAAGGAGCACGCGGACCGTCTCAGCATGCGGGAGCGCCAGATCGTGGAGGCGCTCGCCTCCGGTCGGCGGGTCAAGGACATCGCCCAAGACCTGGTGATCAGCACACACACGGTGCGCAACCACCTCAAGGCCATCTACCGGAAGCTGAACGTGCGCTCGCAGTTCGAGCTGTTGAGCTTGATGGCACGCAACCCGACCCATCGAGAGGCGGGCGGCTGAGGAGAGACCAGGGGGGACCTCGTCGTCACGCGGCCCGGCGCAGGGCTCGGCCGGGTCGCGTGCCCAGGTGCCTTCCTCCTCGAACCACGGCACGACCGTTGACGTACACGTCGCGCACGCCGGCCGGTGGTCGGCGCGGCGCGTCGAAGGTCGCCTGATCGAGGATGGTGGCGGCGTCGAACAGCACGAGGTCGGCGAAGGCGCCGGGCTCGATCTTTCCGCGTCCACGGAGCCCAAAGCGCGCCGCTGGCAGCGCGGTCATTTTGTGGATCGCGCGCTCCAGAGGCAGCAGCGCCACGTCACGGGCGTAATGCCCCAAGATCCGGGGAAAGGTCCCATACAGGCGCGGGTGAGGACGACCGAGCGACGTCGGGAGGCCATCGGAGCCGATCATCGTCGCCGGGTGCTGGAGGACGCGCCGGACGTCCTCTTCGCACATCCCGTGCACCACCACCCAGGCGTGGGCGTCGGCGGCGAGCACCCGACGAGCAGCGTCCTCCACCCCGATCTGCCAGCTCCGAGCGAGCTCACCGAGGGGCGCTCCTTCCCACTCCGGCTGCCCCTCCACCGTGGCGAGCACCACGTCCTGGGGCCGCAGCTCGCCCATCCGCCCGTGGCCCTGCAGGGACCCGCTCGCGAGCACCGCCGCGAGGCTCGTGCTGCTCGCGGTGTAGGGATACTGATCGAGCCACACGTCCGCGCCGCGCTGGCGCGCCGCGTCCACCATCGCCAGGGAGTCGACGACCTTCCCCCAGTTGTTGCGTCCGCTCGCCTTGTGGTGGGAGAGCTGCACGCTCACGCCAGTCCTCTCCCCGAGCGCGAGCGCCTCCGCGACCGCGTCGAGGAGCGCGTCGGCTTCGCTGCGCACGTGGGTCGTGTAGAGCCCGCCCTCACCCAGCTGCCGCGCCAGCTCCACGAGCTCCGCTTCGGATGCGTCGCGGCCCGGCTCGTAGATGAGCCCCGTGCTCAGCCCCAGCACGCCCGCCTGCAGGGCCTCGTCCAGCAGCCGCATCATCTGCGTCAGCTCCGCGTCCGTCGCCGCGCGCCTGCAGTCCTCGCCCAGCACCGCCGAGCGGAGGGTGCCGTGCCCCGCCAACACGGCGACGTTCGCGCTCGGTGGCTCGGCGTCGAGGCGCTCCAGGTAGCCGCGGTGGCCCGCCCACGGGGCCAGCTCGCAGCCCGGATGAAAGCTCCGAGCCAACGCGAGCGCAGGCTCGAAGGGCGCGACGCCCATGCCGCAGTTGCCGACGATCTCCGTCGTGACCCCCTGCATGACCTTGAAGGGGAGCGCGGGCTCGAGCAGCGCAGCGAAGTCGTCGTGCGAGTGCACGTCGATGAAGCCAGGAGCCAGACACAGCCCCTGAGCGTCCACCTCGACGCTCCCTCGGTCCGGCACGTCGCCGACCCGCACCACCCGGTCGTCGGTGACCGCGACGTCCGCGACGACGGGAGGTCGCCCGCTCCCGTCGTAGACGCGCCCCCCGCGGAACACCAGGTCGAAGCGGACGTCGTCGCCGCCCGGGCGCGCCATGTTCAGCGCAGCTCCTCGAGCAGCTCGGTCGCCCGCCGGTACGTCTCCGACTTGCTCGGCGCATTCTTCTTGGCGCGCTCCAGGTACGCCTTCGCGTCCGCTCGACGGTCGAGGTTCCGCAGATACAAGACGCCCAGGTTGAAGGCCGCTTCGGGGTGCCGTGGCTGAGCCTCGAGCACGCCGCGGAGCAAGCGCTCCGCTTCGGCGTAGGGGGTGGCGTCCTCGCGACTGCCCAACCCGCGCAGGGCGGCGGCGAGCCCGAGCGCCGCGTCGACGTTGGCGGGCTCGTTCTCCAGCACGCTCCGGAACGCCGTCGCGGCGCGGTCGTACACTCCGGCCATGAGGAGCACGGACCCCATGTTCAACTGGGCGGTCGCGTCCCTCGGATCCAGCTCCGCGGCGGCCTGGAAGTGACGGAACGCCACGGCGTCCTCCCCCCGACGCCAGGCGACGAGCCCCGCGGTGCGCTCCGCGGCCGCGGTCCTTCGCTCCGCGGCCAGCGCCTGACGGACGAGCAGGTCGGCGGCGTCGACCTCACCGCGGTCGAGGTGGGCCATGGCCAGCTCGCTGAGGGCACGCGCGTCACCCGGGCGCTGCACCAACACCTCGCGCGCCTGGGTGATCGCCCGGTCCGTGGCGCCCACCTCCCGCAGCGCCGCCACGAGCGCCGTCCGCGCGGTGAGCGCCCGCGGCTGCGCCGCGACGAAGGCCTCCAGGACCTCCACCGCCCCTGCGGGCTCGCCTCGACGCCGCCGCACCTCTGCCAACGCCACGACGACGTCCTCGGCCTCCGGCGCGGACGCATGGGCGCGGGCCAGCTCCTGCTCGGCGCGCTCGAGGTCCCCCCGATTCGCCAGGACCACGCCCAGATCGTACCGAGCCTCCCAGAGCTCCGGATCCTGAGCCACGGCGCGCTCGAAATGGCGTAGGGCGCCTTCCTCGTCCTCCGCCTCGACGCCCTGGGCGAGGGCCGCGAGCGCCTCCGGAGCCGCGGGAGGACGCGCCGCGTCGGCTCCTGCCCGTGCGCCACCGCAAGCGCCCCCGAGGAGGCCCAGCGCGACCAGGAGCCACGAAGCGCTGCCCGTCCTCATCGACGCACCTCACCGCCCGCTGCAACACGCCGGGTCCCTTCCTGCTGAGCCCCTTCCCCGCGGGATCGTTTGCGCTGGGGGTCACCGCCACCGGTGTCGGTGCGCTGGTTTTCCTCCCGCTGGACGCCGTCTTGTGGGGTATCGCGTTCCGCCTCGTCACCGCGGCCCGAGCTCGGCATCAGATAGGGAGAGCTCCGTCCATCCGCCTCCCGCCGCAGCCCCACGATGAGGGGCGGCAAGGGCGACGTGCTCGCGGAGCGCACCTGGAAGCCCACCTCCTCCAGCGGCGGATACAGCTCGCTCGAGAGACGCCCGAGAGCGCCGCGCATCTTCGCCGTCCACTCATTGAAGATCCCGAGCTCGACCGCCTTGAGCCAACCGCTCTCATAGGCCTCGATGCTGCGCTCCTCGATGGGGATGACGAACTCGTCGATGGATTGACGATACGCCTCCGCGTCACTCTCGCTCAGCTCCGGCGGTGGCGCCGCCTCGAGGAGAGCCTTGGCGAAGGACTCGTAGGTGTGGCCGATCTGGTAGAGCGAGGCGGTGGTCCACTCCGCGACTCCCATCTTCGACGCCGCGAGGAACTCGTCCGCGGCCTTCTTGAGCAGCTGGCTCTTCTTGCGGAGGCGCTGTTGGAGCTGCCGCACGTCACCCTCGATGGTCACCGCCTCGAACTCCTCGAGCCAACGCGTGCCGCTCAGGTAACGCGCCTGCGCGGAGAAGTAGCGCCCGTCGTCGTCCAGCTTCTGTTGGTAGCTCTTGTGGAGCTTGATCGCCTGGTCCAAGGCGCGCGTGCGTCCTGCCGGGTCGTCTCGCCGCACGAGCGCGAGCCGCACCCACGCCTCGATGCGCCGGTTCGGGTTGGGCGCGTTGCGGGCATAACGCGCGTAGAGCTGGTCGGCCTCCCGCCATTTCTCCGCGCGTTCGTAGGCCTTGCCCATCAAGAACGTCACCTCCGGCGTGAGCGCGTCCCGCGGGTACGCCCGTTGGAACGCCTCGCCCGCGCGGATCGCCCCCGGCTCGTCGCCCACCGCCGCGCGCAGCAGCACCGCGTTGAAGGCGGCGTCCTTGTGGTATTTGCTCCGCCGAAAGCGCGCGGCGATCTGCTCGTGGTAGCCCGCGGCCTCCGCGAAGGAACCGATCTCCTGGTAGGTCGTGGCGGCGATCCAGAGCCCCTCCGGCACCTCCTTCCGATCGCCGAACTTCTCCGCCAGCAGCGTCGCGGCCGCGGCCAGGGTGGCGAGGTCACCCGCGCGCTTGGCCTCGACCTCGGCGTTCACCGCGGCCTGGGCGGCGCGGGACTCACCGGGGAACTCCCGCGCCGCGCGCAGGTAGGCCTGAGCGGAGCGCCCGTGGGCCCCAGCGGCCGCCAGCTGCTCGCCCTGCTTGAACACCGCGCCGACGATGAGTTCGTCGAGCTTCTTCTGTTCGGCGGACGCGCTGAAGGCGGGCGCCGTCTTCAAGCGCCGCGCCCACACCTCGATGTTCTCGTAGTCCTTACTCCGGTTGAACGAGTCGAGGATGAGCTCCCCTGCGCCCTTGGCCTCGGCGCTGCGCGGGTACTTCTCGAGCAACAACCCCCACTGGCGCACCGCGGGATCGAAGACGCCGTAGTCGTAATACAGCTTCCCCTGGCGGAAGAGCAGGTCCGGCACGGCCGCGTCCTCCGGGTACGTCGCCACGTAGAGTTCCATCGCCTCCGTGAGCTGTTTGTCCGTCGGGGTCTCCTCCGGCGGTCGCCCGGCGGCCTGGGCCGCGTCGAACTCGTCCGCGCGCGCCACCTCGAGGGCCGTGAGGGCGTTGAACAGCGCGTCGCGCGAGAGCGCACCCTGCGGCTTCAGCCGCACCGCCGCGAGGTAGTTCTTCGCCGCGCCGCGGGCGTCCTCGAGGTGGTAAAAGTCGATCTCCCCCGCGTTGAAGTGCATCTCGTAGGCGGCCGCGTCCTCGCCGAAGCGGTCCAGGTACACCGCGTAGAGTCGCTTCGCGCCCTCGAACTCCGACCGGCTCTCATCTGCCTGCGCCTTCGCGTGCAGGCCGATCGCGTCCTGCCGCAGCTGCTTCTCGATGGCCGCGACCGCGCGCTGGCGTGTCGCCGCGGACTGGGCGGCGTGCCACGCCGAAGCCTGGGGAGCGGCGCCCTGCGGCGATGGCTGCTTCTCCTTCGTCGCGGCGCCCGCCGGGTTCACCGGGGACGGCGGCGCGTACGTCGCGATCGCCTGCCGATAGTCCTGCTCGAGGGCCTCCCAGGACTCGATCGTGGAGTGCCCCTGGGCGATGCGCAGCGCGTGCCGGTACGCCCTGGGGTGCGTCGGCTCGAGCTTCAGGAGCAGCCGATAGGCTTCGATGCCCCGCTCGTAGTGGGCTTGATCGTAGAACGTCTCCGCCAGGGCCAGCACGATTCTCCCCGCGAAGCGCTCCCCACCGGCGTCGACGAGGAAGCGGTGCATGTCCTCCGCCGTGTTGCGCTCGTCCTCGGCGAACACGGTGACGAGGTTCCGCAGCGCCTCCCGTTGCAGCTCGTCGATCTCGGCCCGCCGCGCGCTCGATCGGCGGTCCGCCTCCGCCGTGTCCTTGAAGACCGTCAGGAAGCGCTTCGCCGCCTCGTCTTGTCTGCCGAGGCGCCACAACGTCCAGGCGCTCTTGAACAGCGCGAGGTCGCGGAGCTCCGTCCCCTGGAAGCTCAGCACCTTCTCGTACTCGGCGAGGGCACGCGCGTAGTCCGGCGCCGGCTTCGTGAACTCGTACTCCGCCCGCACCATGTGGGCGTCGGGGACGAAGCGGCTCTTCGGAAACCACGACAGGATCAGATTGAAGCGTCGCAGCGCTTGCTCCGCCTGCCCCTCCTCCTGCGCCAGCACGCCATCGACGTACAAGGCCAGATCGTAGTCTCGGTAGCTCTTGTGCTCCTTCAGGACGCGCTGGAAGCGCCCCCGAGCCGTCGAGTAGTCCGGCGTCGGCGGCGCCTCGCGATCCTCCGCGGGCGACCGCTCCCACTCCCGAAACTCTGCGAGGAAGACCTCGCGGGCGCGTTCCCACTCGAGCTCACCCAGGCGCATCAACGCTTCGGGCAGATCCGCCGACCCACGCGGCGCCCCATCGACCAGCGCCCGCAAGAGCTCGATGGCCTCGTCGCGCAGGGCCGCGGAGGCGGCGACGTTCTCCGCGATGCGCTGGTCGATCTGATGTTGCAACGCCACCCGCAGGCGTTCGGGGATCTGCATCTGCAGGCGCCGCGAACGTGCGGCGCGCGCCGCCTCTGCCTGCTGCTTCTGCACCGTGGGGCGCGCCCCCTGGACCTGACGCTCGGGTCGCTTCGCGCCCTTCTTCGCCGACGCCGCCCGGAGCGCGCTCGCCCCCGCCTCGGCGAAGGTCGGTGCCGGCGTGAGCACCAACGCCAGGGCGAGACCAGCGCCACCGCGGCGGAGCGCACGTAGCCATCCCGCAGCGGGGTCCCTGGTCCCTGGCATCGCAGAGCAAGTCTCCCCTGGATCCCCGGAGAGGGTCAACGGCGCCGCGGTGTGTGCGCTTCGACCACCTCGACACCCGTGGCGGCGCCGGCTCGCTCAGCGCGTCCGCCAGAAGAACGCGTCCACGAGGACGGGGCGCGCGTCCTTCTCGAGGGGATCGAGCAGGCCGATGCACCAGACGTCGATCCCGCTACCGTCGTGTCGCACGCGCATGCGCAGGAAATGCTTGAACCCGGGGTGATCCAGCGCGGTGAACGCCTGGGTGTTCTCGATGCCGCACCACGTGAGCATCATCAGGTACACACCGAAGGCGACGCTCGCCCCCACGCTGGACAGCAACAGGATCACCGCGGACAGCGCGATCCCCTGCCCGCCCGGCGGCAGCCCCTCCGCGAGGGCCGTCGGAGAGCCGACGGACAGGGAGCCTCCGAGCACCCAGCCCAGGACCCCTTGCGCGAGCCACGGTCCGGCCACCACCGCGAGGGCGCCCCCCGCAGCGAGCAGGAGCAGCGCCAGCGAACGCCGCCTCCTCAGCCCGCCGATCAGGGCGAAGCAGACCCAGACGAACGCCCACGCGAGGAGGGTCGCCACGGCCGCGCGCAACGGCGCCCCCTCTTGGAGCGCCAAGACCGACGGCAGCAGCAGCGCACCGAAGGCGAAGTGGGGCAGGACACCGGAGCGCCCCGCGCCGACCTTCCAGGGCACCTGCCAGAGCAGACGCCGACTCTGGCGCGGTCCCGGCCACTCCATCGTGCGCGTGGCCCGCTTCCGGGTGACGGGCGCCGGGTGCAAGAACGCGCCCCCGCCCCCTGCGATGACATAGCTCGTCATCCCCTCCGCCCAGCGCTCGTAGTGGTGAATGTCCCCCGAGAGCACGAGCGCGCGCTCCCGCGTCTCGTCCAGGCCGAGCGCTCGCACCATCCGTCGCCCCGACGGGTTCTCCTCACCGAAATGATGGGGCGGATCCGGGAGCACGATCAGGCGCTCCGCCCTCGGATGGCGCAGACGCCAGCTCTCGAAGTATTGGCGCTGGCGGTAGTCGATGTTGCGCAGCTGCCGATCCGCCGCGTACAGGTGCACCCCGGGCGCCAGGGGCAACGCGAAATAGCTCGCCGACTGCACCGGGCGGTAGCCGACGAGATCGAGCGTTCCGGGTTTCTCCACGTGCTCGCCTCGCACGAACCGCTTCGCGAACTCCGTGTACCGGGCGATCTCGCTCCGCTGGAGGGTGTCGTGCATCGTCCCCGCGGCTGCCGGCATCTGCTCGTAGGGGCGCCGCCGGAACAGCCGCGCGAACCCGTCGAGTCCGTCATACCAGTCGTGATTCCCGGGGATCCCGATGAGGGCCCGCGCGCGTCCGTCGTAGCGCTCGTCGAGGACGCGGTTGAAGGGCACCACCACGCGATCGTGGATCTCCTCGGCGGTCGCGACGGGGTAGGCGGTGTCCCCCCCGAAGAAGAGGATGTCGCCCCGCGGCGCGATCACCTCTCGCCGTTGCGCTGGTCCCCCGCCCCCAGACCCGGTCACGCCGCTCGCGGTGCCCGGCGTGACCTCCGGGACCACGTAGTCGCGCACGAGCATGTCCGCGACCGCCGCGCTCACGTCCGCGTCGTCCCCCGTGTCGGCGAGGTAATCGATCCAGAGGTCGCGGCCGATTTGCTCCGTGAGAGACATGGCCTTGCCGCCCTCCTCCTTCGCTCGACCTCGCTCGATCAGTCGAGCGATGCGGAGGCTGAGCTCGTGAGGCTCGTCCGGCGTCATCCAGTCACGGGAGTCGATGTCCTCCGTGGCGACGGCGCTCGCGGCGAAATGTCTCAGGTGTCCCCAAAAGGACCGCGCGCCGAACCAGCGCACACCGCGAGGCTTGCCCTTGCCCCTCCGAAAGGACCCCCGCGGGACGTCTCCGCCCACGCGCTCGAGACGCCACGGCCCTCGCTCCGCGCCGGGCATCCGGTCTCCCGAGCCCGGCGGCGAGGACGGGGAGCCGCGCGACGCCCCGGCGTCGCCCGATGCTCGCGGAGCGGAGTGCACGGTCGAAGCCGCGCCGTCGGGATCCAACTTGGAGGCTGTCACGGTCTTCGGGGCGGGGAACCCGCGAGATATCGCACGGATCCGGGGCGCCGGACAGGGAGCCGCGCGGCCGCGCACCGCGCCCTCCTCCGCGCCGCGCCCTCCTCCGCGCCGCAGCGCTCCCCCAGCGGTCCCCCGGCGGGCCGACTACTCGGTCGAGTTTCGTCCCCAGGCAGCCCCACGCTCCCCGGGGTCCGCACGGAGAAACGGCGTAGCGAAACGGCAGGGTGGAACGACACGGCAAGGCGGAGGACACGCCGGAGCCGCAGGGCACCACGGCCATCCGAACAGTGCGACGGCACGGCGTAGAGGAACGGCGTGGACGAACGGTGTGCAGGAACGGTGTGCAGGAACGGTGCGCAAGAACAGTGCGGTGGAACGACGCGGCGAAGCCGCGCAGCGGAGCAGCGGGCGGAACCGCGCCCCGCAGCGGCGCTCAGCACACTTCGTGCACACCTCTGCACAATTCGCGCACCGCGCCCGTCGACACCAGACAGGTAGGCGCGCGTCGTAGCAGGTACAAACACGTGACCGCACGAACCGTCGATGGGGGCCGTCGATGTGAGGAACGCCCGCCGTTCTGGACACCTCGAGCGCGGAAGCGTCTACGCACATGCCCGAACGTCCAGCACGAGCTCACGATCTGGCGTGAACGCGCCCCGAACCAGCGAAACACCTGCCCTGGGCATCGGCAGCGAGCAGCCGATCTCGGGCGGAGCGAAGGGAGAATCCCGCCGGAAGCGCTGGACCTCGAGCGAATTGGCCCACATAATAATCATTCGTGATGGTGATTCCTTTGTACGCGCCAGCCGTATGAGGAAGACGAGGCAAGGAATGGCAACGAAAAAGCGCACCACCAAGAAATCGAGCAAGTCGACTCCGCGTGCAGCCAAGAAGGCGCCCGCGCGCACCAGCACCTCCCAGCCCACGATTCGCCAGGGCGACAAGGCGGCCTTCGTTCGCTCCTTGCCCCGCAGCATGCCAGCGAGCGAGGTCGTGGAACGGGCCGCCGACAAGGGGATGGTGATCTCCAAGGCGTACGTCCACAACATCCGCTCCGCCGCGAACAAGCAGGCGCGGTCGCTCCTCTCGAAGGAGGGCAAGAAGACCATCAAGGGCCCCAAGAAGAAGCTGGAGAGCCAGTTCCGGGAGCTCGTGATCACCCTCGGCCCCGCCCGCGCCAAGAAGCTCCTGTCTCAGGTCGAGCTGTCCCTGGCCATCGCCGGCAAGAAGATGGGGCGCCAGCGCTGAGAAACGCTCCCGGGCCGCTGCGGTCGAGAGCCGTCGCGGCGCGGATCACCTGACGAGGCCCCGACCGGCGGACGGGGCCAGCAGGCCGACGGGTCCCCACACCTCGTCGAGTTCAGGGCTCCCACGCACCCCCGCCGGCACGCCGCGCCGGCTCCACCAACGACGAGGGCGGTCGACGACGAGGGCGGGTGGCTCGAACGGGTCGGGGGGCGCGCAGGGCCAAACGAGCCCGCGTCTCCGCCCCCCGCTCCTTCAGTCGTGCATCTGCTCGGCCAGGTAGTTCTCCCGCCCGAGCTGCTGGATCAGGCCGAGCTGCGTCTCGAGCCAGTCGACCGCCTCCTCCTCCTCGCGGAGGATGTGCTCCAGGAGCGCCCGCGTGCCGTTGTCGTGGAGCGAGGTAGCCAGGGCGATGCCGCGGTTGAGCCGCGCGATGGCGTCGACCTCGAGGGCCAGGTCGACCTCGTGCTGTTCCACCGGGTCCTCACCGACCCGCACCGGGTTCAGCCGTTGCATGTTGGGGACGCCCTCGAGGTAGAGGATGCGCTCGATCACGGAGTCGGCGTGGCGCATCTCCTCGATGGACTCCTCCCGCTTCTTCTTCGCCAGCCGCGGATAGCCCCAGTTCTCCAGCATCTTCGCGTGAATGAAGTACTGGTTGATGGCGGTGAGCTCCGAGGTCAACACCTCGTTGAGCAGATCGATGAGCTTGGGGTCACCCTTCATGGACTCGATACCTCCCTGGGGAAAAAGGCGCCGAACGGCGCGACGACTCTTCTAGCCTAGACCGTCCGGGAGCGTCGTGACGGCCACACTGAACTATTGAAAGCCGATCTTGGCTCCGATGGTGGTGGTCTCGCGCCAGCGTCCCCGAGGCACCCGAATACTCGTGGAATTTTCAGAGGTTGCCAAGGATCGGCGGCCGCGGAGCAGATGGGATATTGAAAGTCGTTTTCAACATGCTAGACACCTGCACGCGCACGGAAGGCCGGCGTCCCCGCACGGACGCCCCCTCGGCGCCCGATCCAAGCCGGTCTGAAGCCATGCTCATCTGCCACTGCCACGGGGTCACCGATCGAACCATCAAGGCTTGCGCGATGGACGGAGCGCGCACCGTCGCCCAGGTGGGACGACGTTGCGGCGCAGGAACTGGATGTGGGGGGTGCGTCGGAGCCATCCGTGACGTGCTCCTGTCCGCCAGGCGCCCGCTCCCCATGGTGTCGGGGCCCGTCGCCGCCAGCGCCGTCCTGGCCGTCGCAGGCTGACCTCGTCGGCGTCACGGGTTCTGTGGGTCTCCATCGACCCGCTCGCCCGATCCTCGACACCGTGCCCGCGCCAGCGACCCTTGAAGCACGCCTCACCGGGTCGCGGCTTCGTCGTCGCCGCGAGCGCGAGGGCCGAGGCCCGCTCCGGCGCTCCCCTGGACGGACGGAGGAGACGCGCCGAGTCGCGCCTCCGTCGCCGTGAGCCCGCCCAGGCCCCACTCGAACGCGCGCGGTCACGGCAAGACGACATCACGTTTCGGTCTGCTCTCCACCCCGCGCGTCACAGTCCGTCCGCTCCCGCGGGGCGCCCCCGCGCGCCCCAGCGCGGCCACCCCCAGCGCGGCCACCCCACTCCCCCAGCTCACGAACGCGCGACGAGCGATGACCCGCCGGCGAGCCCGCCGGGGCCGTGCGAACCTTCCGCATCGGCGAACGGTCTCGCTCTTTCGGGCGGGACGAACGGCCGCACTCGGCGAATCGCCCGTCGCGTCAGCAGGCCAAAAGGCGCGAGCACCCCATCTCGCTGCGTCCCCGCGTGACGACCGCGCGCGCCCCGTTGCGCCCGATGAGACACACGAGACCGCTCACGGGCCGCACGTCGCGCCACGCCGAACATTGGGAAAACTCACATCGCCTTTGACAAGGCGCCCCGGGTGTTTGAGGTTTCCTCCCAATGAAGCGACTGCGAAGCCTCCCTCGTTGGAGTCATGCCTCCGGGGCGCTGCTCGTCGGACTGGCCAGCGCCATGACCCTCCCGTCGGCCCAGGCCCAGCCCGCCGAGAGCCCTCCGGCGACGCAACCAGCTCGGCCGACGAGCACCCAGCCAACCAACACGGCGTCTGGCGACGCGGCGTCCGGCGATGCGGGGACCGTCACCGTCCCCCAGGTGAACGTCGAGCAGTACACCTTGTCGAATGGGCTCACCGTGCTCTTGAGCCAGGATCGCAGCCTCCCGGTCGTGGCGACGGAGATGCTGTACCTCGTCGGCTCGGGGCACGAGCGTCAGGGACGCACGGGCTTCGCCCATCTGTTCGAGCATCTGATGTTCCAGGGGTCGAAGCACCACGATCGCGAGTACTTCGAGCCCTTCGAGCCGATCGGCGGCTCCGTGAACGGCACCACCAACCAGGATCGCACGAACTACTACCAGCGGGTGCCGAGCAATTACCTCGAGCTGCCGATCTGGATGGAGTCCGATCGCCTGCGCTCCCTGCTGCCCGCCCTCAGCCAGGCCAAGCTCGACAACCAGCGGGACGTCGTGAAGAACGAGCGGCGCCAGCGCTACGAGGTTGAGCCTTACGGCATGGCGTGGTGGTACCTCGGCGAGGCCCTCTACCCGGAGGGTCACCCCTACCGCCACTCGCCCATCGGATCTCACGAGGACCTCTCCGCCGCCACCCTCGACGACGTGCGGGAGTTCTTCAAACAGTACTACGTCCCCTCGAACGCGGTCTTCTCCGTCGTCGGAGACTTCGACGAGGGCCGCGTGAAGTCGCTGATTTCGCGCTACTTCGAGGACATCCCCGCCGGGGAACGCGCGCCGACGCCCACCGCGACGGTGCCCGAGCTGCGCTCCGAGGTCCATTGGACCAAGCAGGACGACGTCGAGCTCCCCCGCATCTACCTCGCCTGGCACACGCCCGCGCTCTTCGCGCCCGGTGACGCCGAGCTCGATCTCTGGTCGAACGTCCTCTCCGAGGGCAAGTCGAGCCGCCTCTTTCACCCGCTGGTCTACGAACAGAAGGTCGCCAAGGACGTCTTCGCCTTCCAGGTCTCGCAGAAGCTGAGCAGCTTCTACGTGATCGCCGCCACCGCAGCGCCGGGCGTCGACGTGGATCGCCTCCACACGGCGCTCCGCGGGGCGATCGACGCCGCCCTCGCGACTCCGCCGTCGGAGCGGGAGCTGACCCGCGCGAAGAACGCCTTCAAGAAGGACTTCTTCGCCCGCATCGAGTCCGCGGGCTCCCGGGCGTCGCTCCTCGCGACCTACTACCTGCACACCGGGCAGGCCGACTACATCGCGGAGGATCTCGGGAGGTACACCTCCGCGACCGCCTCTTCCGTGCACGAGGCCGCGCGGCGTTACCTCCAGCCCGGCCGCCACGTGCGCATCGATTTCGTACCCGGGGAGCGCAGCGCTCCTCTCCAAATGCTGCAACCCGCCGCGGACCCCAGCTCCGCCGCTCAGGGGGACTCCCGATGAACGTCTCACCTCGAACGACCACCGCCCTCGCGGCCCTCGCGCTCGCCTTCACCGCCGCCTGTGGCGGAAAAACTCCCGCGCCAGCGCCCGCAGCCCCTCCCCCTGCGCCCGCGCCGCCTCCCGCCGCCGAACAGGTCGATCCTCGGTACGCAGCGCTGCCGGAGCCCACGCCCGCGGTGGACTGGACGCCTCCCCACGGCACCCATTTCACCCTGAAGAACGGGATTCGCGTGTGGCACCTCGAGCACGGCTCGACGCCCCTCGTGTCCCTCCAGGTCGTCATCCCTCGTGGCGCCGCCGCGGATCCGGAGGACCTCGCGGGGCTCACCTACCTCTTGGCGGACATGCTCGACGAGGGCGCCGGCAAGCGCTCGGCGTTGGAGCTCAGCGACGAGCTCGGCCTCCTGGCGACGGACTACGAGGCCACCGCGGGCGTGGACTACATGCTGCTCGGCATGAACCTCCTCGCGGAGAACCTCGAGGCCTCCGTCGCCCTGCTCAGCGACATCCTGCGGCGTCCACGCTTGCCCAAGGACGAGTTCGAGCGACGCAAGCACGATCTGCTGGCACAGATCATCGCCAGCGAGGCGCAGCCGCGCGCCACCCAGAGCGTGGCCGTCCACCGGGTGCTCTTCGGGAGCGGCTACGCGGGGTTCCTGCCCCGTGGCACCCGCCAGAGCGTCGAGGCCATCACCTATCGCGACCTCAAGAACCACCACCAACGCATGATCGCCCCCGAGGGGATCGAGATCGTCACCGTCGGCGGTGTGAGCGAAGACCGCGTGCGCCAAGTGCTCGAGGAGGCTCTCGGAGACTGGCAGGGCAAAGCGCGCGTCGAGGCGCGCGCGGTCGCGCCGGCTCCCGAACGGCTGCCGATCTACGTCGTGCACTACCCAGGCGCCGCCCAGTCCGCCCTGACCGTGGCCAAGCGCGCGGCGGGCGCCAACGCCCCCGACTACTTCCCGGGGTTGGTCGCCAACCGCCCGATCGGTGAGTCCTTCACGAGCCGCATCAACCTCAACCTGCGCGAGGAGAAGGGGTACACCTACGGCGCTCGCAGCGACATCCGGCGCTACCGCCAGGCGGGCTACTTCGGTGTGTCCACTAACGTGCGCACGGACGTCACACGGGCCAGCCTCGACGAAATCTTCCGGGAGCTGGGAGAGCTGTGCACCAAGCGCCCCTTGACCCAGGCGGAGCGCGACGAGGCCGTCAGCGGGCTGCTGCTGGGCTACCCGGCCACCTTCGAGCGGGTCGATCAGGTCGCGATGCGGCTCGCCAGCGTGCCCATCTACGATCGCCCCGTGGACTTCTGGCAGACCTGGCCCGACCGGGTCGAAGCCGTCGGGGTCGAAGAGGCGAACGCGCTCGCGCAGACGCTCTGCGATCCGAGCGAGTACGTCATCGTCATCGCCGGAGATCACGCGGCGATCGAGGGCGACCTCGCGGGTCTGGGGCGGGAGATCGTCGAGCTCGATCGGTCCGGGAACATCCAGGCGCCCGCTCCGAAGGAAGGCCCGACGGGGCCCGGCGCGGCGCCACGCTGAAGCCACGCGTCGGCGGGGCCGCGGAGGCCCCGCCACGCTCTCAACGGGACTCCCGGAGCCCTTCCCCGCCGACGTACTCGTCGGCCCAGTCCTCGCCGTCGTCGGGCCAGTACTCCTCGTCGTCCCGGAGGTAGCGAGCCACGTCGAGGGAGTCGACCATGCTCGGCGGCAACAGCCCCTGGGACAGGGCCTCGATCTCCACCTCGAGGGCCCTCTTCTTGCCGAGCACGAGCTCGATGCGCCCCATCCGAGCGCGCCGGAGCAGCCGCTCGAGCCGCCGCTCCAACCGGCGCAACACCTCGCGCGCCCCCGCCTCCGCCGCTCGCTCCAGCTCCGCTCGCGTCTTCGACGCCTCCGCCCGGAGCGCTCGGAGACGCTCCAGATCGTCCCCGAGCCGCGCCCCAATTTCGTCCCCGCCTCCCGCCGACACCTCCGTGGCGGGCGCGGCGGACGTGCGCGCTCGACGCGCCTGCAGCACCAGCGCCTCGAGCTCACCCCGGAGCTGCTCGATCTCGCTCTTCGGAACCTTCCGCGACGCCTCCGCTTCGCGCAGTAGGCGTCCGACCTCGGCCGCCTGTGCCTCCACGCGGGCCAGGCGATCCGCGTCGCTCGCGCCGAGCCCCTCGGCGTTCTGCGTCACCACGGCTCCGCTCTCCCGCTTCCCCCCCAACAGCGCCCGCGCGGCGAGCAGATCCTGTTCGAGCCGATCGAGCCCAGCGACGTGTCGCTCGAGGCGGTGCAGACGCCGCTGCAGGCGCTGCTGTCCCTCGTCGACGCGCAGCAGCGCGACCAGCCGGCGCGCGATCGTGGCGTCGATCCCCAGGTTCGCGAGGCGCGGATCTCCGACCCCCGAGGCGCTCTCGAGGAGCCGCCGCATCGCTGTCGGATCGCGCAACAGCCGGCGCGCGGCGTCGTGGACGGGGGCGTAGTTCTTCGAGAAGGCCTGGAGCTTTTTCTCGGCCGCGTCGAAGTCGCAGGTCGCCAAATCGACGTAGGCGTCGAGGATGAAGCGCTCGTCCTCGTAGGGGTGAGACCGCCTCGACGCGACGAGCTCGTCCAGGTACTCGCGCGCTCCTCGGTGATCCTTCGCTTCGTAGCGGGTCGTCGCCGCCTCGTAGAGCGCCTCCGGGAGGTAACGCGAGTCCTTGGGGACGAGATAGTAGTAATACTGCGCGTCGTCGAAGCGGTACGTCTCGTGGGCGACGCGCCCCAGGCCCAGGCGCGCCAGATCCCGCACTTCGAAGAAGTCTGCACCCCCGAAGAGCGGCGCCTCCTTCGGGGTGAGCTTCGGATCAGCGACCCGACAGAAGAGCTCCTCCGCCTGGGACAGCCGGCCCCGCTCCGCCTCGATGAGCCCGCTGAGGTACGTCGCCTGCGCCCAGAAGCGCGAGCGAGGGCCCACCTGGCGGAGCTCTCCCAGCGCCTCTGCCGCCCGTCCCGCGCGCTCGTGGGCCCGCCCGCGGGCGTAGGCCACGTCCCCCCGCAGCTCTTCGGGGAGCCGCTGCTCGTGCCCCCGGACGGGCTCGAGGAAGCGCGCCGGATCGCCGCTCTCGAGGCCATGATCGACGAGCGCCCGCACGGCGCGCCGCGCGGAAACGTCGTCGCCCTGTGTCAGCGGTCCCAGGTAGGCGATCGCGAGCTCATCGGCTCCGGCGCGCCCGAGCGCGTCCCCGAGCACAAAGCGCAGGCCGCGCCCCTCCGGCCCTTCTCGAAACGGCTCGAAGCGCTTGCTCTCGACCAGGGCAGCCGCGGCGGCGATGGCCTCCGCCACGCGCCCCGCCAGCAGGGACGCCTCCGCCTGCGCCAGCTCCGCGCGGAGACGTTCTGCGCTGAGGGGCTGCGTGGGCGCGAGCTTGCGCGCCGCGAGCGCCTCCTCGTAAGCACGCAGACCGAGGTGGGGCGCCGAGTCCCCGCGCTCGGCGGCC